>WBZR01000613.1_pt1 | contig 54470 bp, 47 predicted proteins | sample 5204231 | NCBI WGS metagenome assembly WBZR01 (sample SAMN12412403, study PRJNA552823) | activated sludge metagenome | isolation source: activated sludge from anammox sidestream of wastewater treatment plant... | place: USA: Virginia | collected 2017-08 | reverse complement strand
CGTTGAAACTGTCGAAAAAGTCCCTTTTCAAAAACTGTTGATTTGAAAGTGGGAGAAAAACATCGAAAAGTGCCTTGTTTTTGTGCCCGGAGCAACATTTTGGCTATTTTTTGAGCCTGTTGTGGGAGATTTTTTCGAAGTTTTTCCAAGCAAGAAGTTTTTCGACAGTCTCGTTGCCCAGCATTGACAAAGAACGCTGGGTCGCTTGGGTGCAAGAGACCGATGTTCTGCTGGTGAACGGAGGCGATCCATTGTATTTGTGCCATTGGATGAAACAGTCTGGTCTGGCGGATCTAATTCCGTCACTGCGCGAGACCGTTTGGGTTGGGTTGAGCGGAGGAAGCATGGTGATGACCCCGCGCATCGGAGCGGATTTCGTCAATTGGAAAGCGCCCACTGACGGCGATGAAACGCTGGGAGTTGTGGATTTCTCGATCTTTCCGCACCTGGATCATCCAGACCTGCCTGAAAACACCATGGCAGATGCAGAAAAATGGGCGGCAGGCATGTCTGTGCCGTGCTACGCGATTGACGATGAAACCGCCATCAAGGTGGTGGACGGAACTGCCGAGGTTGTTTCTGAGGGACACTGGAAATTGTTTGCGCGCTGATCGGGATTCTCAAGTTCGATTCTCTAACTTTCACCCAAATAATCGTCTGCCGGCTTAAAAAGCGGCTGTCTTTTTGTAACTTTTTCGCGTTCGGGGGATAATATCTATGTAACGGCATGGTCACTAATTTTCATGAACTGTACCAGAAGTACTCACAGGATGTGTACCGCTTTGCCTATTGGGTATGCGGCAACTCGCAGGACGCCGAGGACATTACCTCCGAAACCTTTGTCCGCGCGTTGACCTCCTCCGCAGAAATCCGATCCGAGACCGTCAAAGGCTACCTGCTGACCATCGCAAAAAATCTGGCATACAAAAAATCGAGGCGCGAGAAAAGGTTGATTTCATTAGACGAAGAGAACATCGAATCTGATTCGCGCCCAGCCCAACAGGCGGAAGATTCGGCAAGCGTGCGAACCGCCATGCGTTTTATCCAAACGCTTCCAGATGCGGATCGTATGGCATTGATATTAAGGATTGAACACAACCTGCCCTACGAGGAGATCGCCGCCATGTTGAATATTTCGCTTACCGCGGCAAAAGTCAAAGTACACCGCGCGAGAATCAAATTGACTGAATACGTGCAAGAACAAGAGGAACCGCAACCATGAAAATCACACGCGACATCATCACCGACCTGTTACCCGTCTATCTTGCGGACGAAGCGAGCGCAGACACCCGCGCCCTCGTCGAGGATTTTTTCAAGCAAGATCCTGAATTTGCGAAACTGGCGCTCAAGCGGGAACATCCGCTTGAACAGCCGCCGATCAATCTAACAAAGGAAAACGAAATGAAAACACTTGAAAGAACGAAAAAACTCCTGACCAAACGATCATGGTATATGGGCTTCGCGATCTTCTTCACCTTATTGCCCTTGTCTATCAGAGGAGACGAACAAGGCATATATTGGATGTGGGCAGGCACGCCTATGATCCCCATTGCAAGCATTGTGGTCGCCGTCATCATGTGGATTTCCTACGCGAGAACGAACCACAAATTGAACGGCTCCGACCTGTAGGCAAGAGCGGTCGCTTTTCCCTACCCCTCTTCTTCAAGGAGAGGGGACACCGCCTCCGCTTCATCATCAGACGTCGAGTTAGCGCGGCTGACGAAGAACAGCGCGGGGGTGAGAAGCAGGCTCGACGTCACGAGAGAAGCGAGAGTGGAACCAAACACGGCGATCATCGCGACCACGGGTCCGCCCAGCATCTGCCCAATCGCATCCACCTGTCCGAACATCGAATGAACCGTGGCGCGGACTTTTGAATCCAGTTTCTGGTTCACCCACGCGGTTTGCAGAGGAATGCGAACGTCGCGCAACGCGTCGAGGACGAGGTATAACGCGAGACTGAGGAAGAGCAGAGGAGAGAGGGCAAACCCCAACATGGCAACGGAGATCAGCGCGGTGACAACAAACATCGCGCGTCCGATCGCGATTGGGTTGGTTGAGTCGACTCGTTTTTCGACAACGTGAACCGCGAGGATGGTCAGAAGCGCGCCTGCCGCGCGAAGAACGGCAAAGAACGCCACTTGATTGTTTCCAAACAAAATCGGCAGGCTGAATTGATCCAACAAATGTTTTACCCACAGACGGTCGAAGCCCTCGCTGTAGATCCCGTAGAATAACCCAACGCCGACAATGCTCAGCAAACGCGGCTTGGAGCGGACCGCCTCCGCGCCCTGTTTGAAGGTATGCCACATGTGTTGCCAGGTATTGCGGTCTTCGCGCGGGGTGGGATGAAAATTTTTCTCGGGCATGATGAAGATCAGGATCACGCCGATCGACAGCACGCCCCCCGCGCCGACGAGGATGGGCATGGCAACATTGTTCACGCCAACCAGCGCGGCAAGCGCCATGCCGATCAACGACGCGTATAAACCAACGCGCATGCCGCGCAGAAATAATTTATTGGCATCCTCTTCGCCGATCTCATCAGTGATCCACGCTTGTGTTGCGCCGCTGGTGAAGGTGTAGCCCAACCCCCAAATGATCTGCGCGAGTAGAATCGGGATGAACGCGGGGAAGAGTCCCTCCACGAGAAAGCCGATGCCCATCAACACATAGCCGATGATGATCGAAAGCCTGCGCGAATACACGTCTGCCACGATGCCTGTCGGCACTTCAAACACAAATGCTGAAATTTCCAGCGCCGTGCCGACGAGGATCAATTGAACAGGTGTCAGCCCCGCAATGGTCGCTTCATACAATGATGTGACGACGAACATCATCGAGAAGCACGCGGAGGCGGCGAACTCGATAAAGAGGTAGACGCGGGATGGGGAGATGCGATTCACAAAAACAGAGATTGGAGATTAGAGACTGGGGATTTGAGACTAGAGAATGGATTTGAGTTGCTTCAATACGGATTCGACCTCCGTGAATTGGATGCCCTTCATGCCGAGTCTTTCGCAGCCTTCGATGTTTGCGGGCATGTCGTCCACGAACACCGCTTCGTTCGGCTTGACTTGCAGTTGATCCAATGCGATGCGGTAGATCTTCTCGTCTGGCTTTGCCACTTTCACTTCGGCCGAGATGACGATGGAGTCGAACACGTCGGCGAATTTTTCGCGTTCCATATAGGCGCGCAAACCGTCCCACGCGTTCGAGATGGCGCCCACTTTGCGCTTCGGCTTGAGCGACCGCATGAACTCCAGCAAGTTTCGGTCGATGATGTCGCCGCCGAAAAATTCCTCCCGCACGCGCATAACCTCGCTGGCAGGCAGTTTGAGAGCCTTCATCACATTCAGCCAGTGTTCCTGTTCGGTGATCTCCCCCACCGAGGCGCGCGCCGCCGAACTGTTCGACCCTCCGCCGAAGACGAGCTTCTCGATGTCTTCGTAATCCATGCCAAATTGCTCAGCGAGCCTTTGGCGCGGCGCCTGATGCTCAGTGCGGACGATCACTCCGCCGAGGTCAAAGAATACAGCGCGGATGGTCATTTCTTTTTTACCGCCGATGTCTTCGCAGGATTTTTTTTCTCGGCTACTTGTTTCTTTGCGACAGTCGGCTGAGGATTCGATTCGGCTGGGGAAACAGGAGCAGGCTCAGGCGCGGGAAGAGGCGCCTCATTCTGCGGGTGAGCCTGCATCTCCGCCTCGAACTGTTTCAACGCCTCGCGCCAGTTCGGGAAGAATATCTCCATGCGTTTGCGCTCGACACGTGTGGCGCGCCGGCAGCGCGGACAGTGCGCGTCGTAGTGAGTCAGTTTGTGCGAGTCCATTTCCTGCAAGGCGTCGAGCATTTGCACGCGGCTGAGGGTGTAGGGTGTTTGGCAGAACGAACATTTGATGTTCATGGTATCTCCTTTGGCAATGTCACTCTGAGCGATAGCGAAGAGTCTCTTTTGTCGCACCAGAGATGCTTCGCGGAGTTTATGCTGAACTCGTTGAAGAGCTCAGCATGACATGAAGTATAGCCTATTCTTGCATTTCAAACTCGCGTCCGGGGCGCAGTTCTTTTTCAACGATGATATCTTCGACGTCCACTTTCATGCCGACCTTTTGATAGAGCCGCGTCGCGCCGGTGGGATTCGACGCGTCGACAGCCAAGCCGATGCGCGTCGTGCCGCGTTTGTAGAATTCATTGAACGAGTGAAGCAGGAGCGCCTCCGCCAATCCGCGCTTGCGCCATGGACGCCGAACGCCAAGCGCTCCCACCCAGCCGATCTCATTGCGGAAGCGCGTTTGCGAGAAGCCCGCGATCTGATCGCCGTCCCACGCCACATACCACAGGGATGGATCGAAATCTTCACGCCTTAATTTTCGCATCTGCCAGTTATTGAAGTTGCCCGGCGTGTGACCCCAGTGATCTTCAAAGGCTTCCTCCTGGGCTTGAAAAAGGAGATAAGCGTGCGCGTCCACGTCGAATGGCATCAATTCGATTCCATCGGGAAATGGCTTGACCTGCGGCGCTTCGGCGAGATCGATCTCCATCATCCAGTGATAACGGATAATTTGATAGCCCTCGCCTTCGAACATTCCGCGCACATTTTGATCATGGGCATTGGTTCCCGCGCGGATGTACACGCGCGCGTCGGGGTCGGCAAGTTGCATTTCACGGCGGGCGCGTTCATCGAGCGCGCGCAACATCGCCGCGCCGATCCCGCGTCCGCGAAAATCGGGATGCACATATCCATCGGCATTGAAGTAGGCATGCGCGTGGCGGCTGACGAATTCTTCGTATCCCACCACGCGCCCGTCGGCGGTTGTCGCTACCCAAGCATCGGTTTCAAGCGCGAAGCCTTCCGATTTCCATTCAGTTTCCAGTTCTTCTTGCGTCATGATCGAAACTTCGTCGCCATCGGCGGTCAGCACATCGCGGATCAGACCGGTCACCGCGACGGCATCGCTCCATTGCGCCGGGCGCAGGCGGAGAGCGGGGTCGAGCAATATTGATTCAGTTTGCAGTTTTGTTTCCATGTTTAACCATGCCTTCATAGAGTAAGCCGCTGATGAACAGTAGGTTTCAGCGACCTGTCAAGTTTCATGTTACTTCAACCACAGCCAATTCCTTACCGGGGCGGAATTCTTTTTCGTATTGATTGAACTGACGCTGGACTCGCATGCCCGCGCGTTCGTACAGTTTCAACGCGCCAGTGAGACTGCTCGCATCCACGCCGAGACCTGCGCGTTTTTTGCCGTCGGCATGGAACGCGGCGAAGGCATGTTTGAGTAAGGCGTAGCCAAGTCCATGCTTGCGCCATGCGCGGCGCACGCCGAGTTCGCCCACCCAACCCGATTCGGAATCCTCCGCGTCTTCGCGGCGGCAAATGCAGATGCCAGCCATTCGATCTCCATCCATGGCGACGAACCACATCGCCGGGCTGTAGCCGGGCTCTTCGACCATGTTATGTTTGTATTCGGCAAAGCCTTTTTCAAACGGTTGTTCGATAAACCCAAAGTGATCGTTGAAGGTATCTACGAACGTTCGATAGACTTCCTCCATTTCGGTTTCAGGATCGAACGGGCGGATGATGATCCCATCCGGTAATGGCGGCACAACAGGCGGTGAATCCAAATCTGTGACCATGCGATAGAACGAGCGGATATGTTTCCATCCGAGTCCCTCCATGAGCGCAACACCGGTTTCGTTGTGCGCCTCTGTGCCTGTGCGCGGCGCGACGCGCAGATCGGGCGCGCATTTTTCTAATGCGATATGCGCGCGATCCTCTGCCCATGAGTTAAGATGACTCCCGATCCCTTTGCCCCAATGATCGGGATGCACGATCCCAAAGATCCACGGGTGAACGGGCGGTTGTTGAGTCATCCAACATTCGATGAACCCAGCCAGCGTCCCATCCGCGGCAAAGACCATACGCATATCGGTCTCGGGGTTGAAGCCTTCGTTCAGCCAGTCAAGGCGGAGCAATTCGGGGTCGTTCAAGTCCACACTCCCGTTCAGGCGCATGGAATGAACGTTCAACAGCTCACAAGCGATCTTGTAATCGTCAATCTGTCCGCCGCGCATGGTGTAGCCCGCAGGGAGCGGCAGAATGTTTTGTTTTTCAAGAATTGCGTTCATTGTTTTTTTCCTTTTGTTTACCGATCTACGCTACTCAACCTTCGCGCTTGCTCGCAATGCAATATTCTCCTAACCTTGAAACGCAAGATAAATCTTGCGCTACTGTTCCGCGAGCCATTCTTCGCGCAAGACGCCCATGAACAACATGTCCCAGCGCCTGCCTTCCTTGTTCAGAAATTTCCGCATTCGTCCTTCGTGGCGGAAGCCCGCTTTTTCATAGGAGCGGATCGCGCGCGGGTTGTACTCAAACACGTTCAGTGTGACTCGGCGCAGGTTGACTTCGAGAAATGCATATTGCAAAAGCAGTCGCATCATCTCGGTGCCATAGCCCTTGCCCCAGTTCTCGCGCTCGCCGATGGTCAAGCCGACGAACGCATCTCCGCCCGCCCAGTTGACCACATGCAGGATCATCTCGCCGATCAGGGCATTGTCGTCCAAACGACGCACACCGAAGAAATAGATGCTCGCGTCGAGTTTATCCATGTCTTTCTCAATGTGCTTTGTCACACCGGTTGCGGAAGGCATCCGCGCGGGACTGGTATCCATCAACCGCCAATATTCCGAATCGCGCGTCCATCGTGAGAAGGCTTTGCCCATCTCTTCAGGGTCGTATGCCGCAAGGCGCACAAGTTTTCCAACGAGAAGATCGTTCATTCGTCCGCCTTTTGCATTGCCAGCCATTCGTCGCGCAGGATGCCCATCCACAACGAATCGTGACGCGTCCCTTCGCGTTGAACATCCTGTCGCGTGCGTCCTTCGAGTTGGAACCCGGCTTTCTCATAAGCCTTCAACGCTCGCGGGTTATAGTCCATCAAGCCGAGCGAGACGCGTTGCGCGCCCAATTCCATGAACGCATAACGCACAGCCAGTTTCATCGCCTCTGTGCCGAAACCCCTGCCCCAATACTCGCGCTCGCCGATGCCGATACCAACCCACACTTCGCGGTGGATCAGGTCGCACCATAAAACGAAAAACCCGATCAGCTTATCGTCTTCCAATGCGCGGATCGAAAAATAATACCGCTCAGGTTTGAAGCCATTCTCAGCGGCTTTCTCGACCCACTCTTTTACTTTGCGCGCCGAATACATCTCAGCCGGGTCGGCATCTGCCAACCGGTGGAATTCCGAATCGCGCTGCCAATTCGCCTGAATCTTCGAACGCGACTCAGGTTCTTCAGCCGTTAAGCGGACAAGTTGCCCGCGAAATAGATCGTTCATCTTATTCTCCTTCGCTTCTTTCTACGGGGAAGCCTGCTTCGCCCATTCATCCTTCAACAAGCCCATCACCAACAAATCCCAACGGCGGGCATCGCGCTCCAGAGATTTTCTCCGTCGCACTTCTTCCACGAAGCCGAACTGTTTCGCCAGCGCCAGTCCCCCCTCGTTGTACTCCGGAATGTACGCAGTGACGCGGAACATGTTCAACTCCGAAAACGCAAAGCGGAGGAGCATTTGCGCCGCTTGTGCGCCGAATCCTTTGCGGCGGTCATCGGGCGCGCCAATGCCGAGGCGGATGGCGCAGTTCCCGTTCGCCCACTCGATACGGTGGATCATCGCTTTGCCGATCAAGCGGTCATCCTCCCGCGCGCGGATCATGAAGTGATAAAAGTCCTTATCGTCCTCCATATCCTTCTCGAGCTTTTCATAACGCTTCTTCACAATCGCCGCCGACATGGGACGCGCCGGCTCGCTCTCGTACAAGCGCAAGAACGAAGCGTCATGCGTCCACTTGGATTCGACCTCGGGGTCTTTCTCAAAATCAATGGGACCGAAACGAATATCTTTACCTTCAAATAGTTGTGTAGCAATGCCAGACATGATTTTCTCCATTTTCCCTCTCCCACAGGGAGAGAGCCAGGGTGAGGGAAATAAAAACAGCCACGGGGACGCCGTGGCTGTCGAATACGTAAAAAGTATCCTAACGATGAGCAGGCGCAATCCCGGGTCGGGTGAATTTTCGTTGACCAACAGTGAACTTGCTGAAGAACATGGGTCGCGCCTCCTTCCTTGAAAATTTTGTACGGGCGCGAGTGTAACATGCCGGCAGATTCCCCGTCAAGACACTAGAAAGGCAAAATCTAAATGGTAGCCTGGAAAACCGACACAAATACAATTCCTCTCCACACCGTATTGATCGTTTCCGATCAGCAGAATTCAGTCGCGGCGTGGGATGCCCTCTTCAGCCAGCGGAATTGTATTGTGCTCAGCGAATCAAGCCCGCGATATGCGATTCAAGCCGCCCGTCTGGTTGCCCCGTCTCTTGTCTTGGTGGATATCCAACTTACGCGGGACGAGCGAGTCGAACTCCTTGGAGAGTTGCGCAAAGCCAGCCGCGGTCCTATTATCGTGCTTGTTTCGGCAAACACCGCCCAATTGGCGATCGAAGCCAACGAGTCGGCGGCAGATGAGTACCTGCTCAAACCGGTCAACCCGGCCGTGCTGGTTGTCAAAGCCATGGCATGGCTTACTCAAGCCCGTTAGCATAAACAGGTATTACGCCTGGCGTTTCTCTCCCTCCTCCTTCTAAGTCCAACACTCCCGTGAACATTCACGGGAGTGTTGGATTCGATCATGGGTTGTTGATGTTGATCAACCCCTGTTGAAGTTTATCGAGCATGTCCTGCGCATCCTTTTGCTTTCCGGGGCTGAGCAGGTTGGGGTCCACGTCGCTCAGCCCCAAGGGAGATTGAACCGTGACGCCTCCCTGCCCCGCTACAAGTTGGGACCAGGCGTTTTGAATCGCCTGGATCACATCCGGCTGAATCGTCATCACCCAGCCGCCGGGGCGCTCGTCTGGGGTGGCTGTGCCGATGAGTAGCGCGCCGGTCGTGCCGATGTATGTCAGCAGGTCTGGGTCTGCCACATCCGGGTAAACGAAAAGCGTGTCCACCTCTCGTTGGAGGATGAGGTAATCGGCGTATGGACCATAGCGCGCGGGGTCTTCATCCGTCGGAATTTCCACGAACTGCGGGTAGCACGATTGCAGGTTTTCCACGAGGCAGAAGGAGGGGAAGAAGATCGGGCGGCATAATCCGCAATGAAATGCCATGCCGTTGCGAAAGGCAACTGCGGCTTGTTGCGCGTCGGCGTTCCCTTTGGGCATGATCATACCGATGCGATAATCTTCGGTGAGGAGCGCGGCAGTATAACCAGCCAGAAAGGCGGCGAGGCCGGTCTGACCTTCACCCCCCAACGCGCTGATGTTGCCGCCGGGCAGAATGCCCGGGATGTTGATCGAGAGGAATTGCACTTGTGGCGCCGCGGCGGCTAAAACCGCAATACCGGGATCGGGCGGAAGCGCAATCACGATCTTTAGACCTGGTTCCGTTAGGTCTGCTTCTGTGATGGAATCACGCACCTGGAAGCGATATCCTGAACTTTGCGTAAGATCGTATACCGTAGTTTGGTAGAGGTTCGATGTTTCGGGGTCAAGGTTTGCCGGCAGGATGAGCACCGCCAGTGGAATGGTTGGTGTTGCGGTAAGAGTCGGCGGGATGACCGGTGTTTCTGAAGGCAGTGGTGTGGATGTAGCGGATGGCTCATTCGCTCCACAGGCATTCAGAAGGAAGATCAGCAGTAAAGCGGCTCTTTGGAAGATGTTTCGCACAAGGTCTCTCCGGTGTTGGAATGAACAGATTATACACGTTGCAACAAAAGGAATATGGTCGCGCAATAACGCCGGATACGAGAATGTCGGACTCTGCCAAATCGGGGTGAATTTTCGTACTACAATTCAAGGAACCTTCTCGCCTGACAAGACGTCGATTCATTGATCGACTGCTTGTCTTTTGAGCGAATCCCATTTAAAGGAGACAGTATCATGAAATACCGTTGGGTTCCATTGTTGATCGTCAACGTATTCTTGCTGGTGAGTTGCGGAGGAGGGAGCGCTGGCGAACCCGCCTTAGACGCGCCGCAGGAGCCTCAACCCGTCCCGACTCAAGAGGTTGCTTCAACTCCGGACAGCGTCCTTCCCCAACCGACCCCTCAAGAAAAAATCGACTTTTCCAACGCGCCGGTAGAGAAATTTGTCGGCATCGCGAAAAACGATCTTGCCCGCTCTTTGGGAATCACGGTCGAGCAAGTGGAGCTGGTAAACACCCAAGCCGTCACCTGGCTCAATTCCGCGTTGGGATGCCCCGCGCCCGGTAAAATGTATGCGCAAGGACAGGTGCCCGGTTATCGAATCGATTTGTCTGCCAATGGGCAGGAATATACGTATCACACCGACCTGAACGGCAATTTTGTGCTCTGCCCCGCCATAGATCAAGAAGAAGGTTTGCCAATCGGACCAACCACCGGACCGAATATTGGCGTACCGATCCCATAAGCGCATCAGGCTGATTAAGAAATTGCGCCCCGAATGCATTCATTCGGGGCGCAATCTTTAACTCTGAACTTGCTGTTATCTTACTTTGGCGCGACGAGCACGTATGCCCAGCCGTTCCATTCACTGACGACCGTGATGGTAACGCCAACGCCAGGCAGCGGAACGCTCGACCAGCCGTTGTTGCCGATGGAGGAATCGGGAGCTTCCCAATACCCCAACGTATCGTCGAAGCGGGAATTACCCGGGTAGCCGCCATAGCACTTCTTGACGGAGTTGACGTTCAAACAAATCCGGTCGACACGGTTGACGCCGAATGTCGAGTCGAATGCCTGAACGCGCGGGCGCCATGCCGTTCCATCGGGGCGCAGCATCATATTGGAATGCGCGTCGACCGGCAGGTAGAAGCCGCCGCATGTGCCGGCAGAGCAATAGTCGCCGACGTTGTTATCCGCGAAGGAGTAGTCGAGATACCAGATCAACAAGCCGTCTTGATACGGATAGTGCTCAACCCAATTTCCCTTATTCGGATCATTGAGGAAGCCGAAGTTGTAGGGACCCGTCTTCAGAGACTTGTCGTACCCAATATACTTGCGGTATTCAGCGATGTAGTAGTTGGCGTAGGACTGTGTTACGGTGCCGTTTGTGAGCGAGAAACCGCTGTACGTCCAACCCGGATCGGTCTCGCCGCCATCGACAGGAAGACCGGTCACACTGATTTCATCCACCGAGAAGCCGGTCGTTGCGACAGCGCTGTCAGTCCAATAGCGGAATCCAAGGGTCACGGTCTGGCCGGCATACGCTGAAAGATCGGCGGTCAGATCCACCCATCCGCCGGATGCGCCGGTGATGCCTTCACCAAAGTTCTGACCATTCGGATCGTCATTTGTGGAAAGGTTGGTAGCTACGTTTGTGCCATTGACAGTGAGGTACGCGTAGTCCCATTCCGTCTCGATGTCATAATTCACTTTGGCAGAAAGAGACACAGCGCCGGCGGGCAAGGTCACATCGCGGGTCATGCTATTGTCGAGATCATTCCCAGCGCCGGAGAAATAGTAGTAACTTCCGGCAAAGGGATCGCCGATGAAGCTTTCCACTTCCTTGTCGGGCAAAAGCACGAGAAGCTGTTGTGGGTCGGCAGAGTTAAACTCAGCGGGACCCATCTTCAAGAAGGCTGTCTCGTCGTAGTTTACAACCGCGGCATTCGACCAGCCCAAGTACAGCTTTTCGTATGCGCTCATGTGGACCGGCTTGGTGCCGATGCCGTCAGCGGCTTTGCCAGAAGCGCCATAGGAGCCACCGGACATAAGCGTCCAGAAGCCCGTGGAGTTCTCAGCCCCGCCGGTGTTACCGGATGTATCGTAGAGATCGGGAAGTCCAAGGTCGTGCGCAAACTCGTGAGCAAATACGCCTACGCCACCGTTCTCAGGTTCGACCGTGTAATCCCCAATCCAGTAACTAGATCCGCCAACTTGAAGACCACCCAATTTATTAAACGCAGGTCCTGCGCTTCCCTGGAGGGTATAGTAGGCATACCAGCGGTGACTCCAAATAGCATTGGTGCCTTGCGCGCCGCCACCGGTCTCCTCGCCCTCGCCAGCGTGAACAGCCTGGAAGTGGTCGATATAACCATCAGGTTCGTTGAAGTTGGCATCGCCATCGTAATCATAGCGATCCCAGACATCGAATTGACTCAGGTAGGCATCGATCTCGGCGGGGGTTTTGCCAGCGGCAATCTGGTTGTTATACCAGGTTGAGGCGGAATCGCGAATGAAAAGCCATGTTGTAGCGCAGACAATGCTTCCGCAATAATTTGCGCCGTAGCGAGCCTCGTTATAAGGCACGGTGACCCAATCTTCCACGGTGCCGTTAACCGCATACCGGCCGGACGACTGCTCGATGTAGAAATTGCGCATCGAGTTGGCGCCTGGGGTGGTATCAAAAAGCATTTTGTTGTACATGCTTTGGCTGAAATCGGCTGTCCAGATCGTGGTGTTATCCACCGCGCGATCGGGCTCGGGAATTTCATTGTGAAGAGGTCCGGCTACATCGCCGTAGGTGGGGTGGATCTGAGTGCCGAACTGACCCAGCAGGGTCCAGATCGTATCTTCACCTTCACGCTCCAACTCGACATAGCGGTCTCTATAGAATGGGTAGACGTGTTCGCCCCCATCCAAATAAATACTACCATCCCCCGCCTTACCATGGAACTTCGCTTCCAAGCCCCTCAATGTGACGGCGTATTGCCGGTCACCAAGCGGATGCGGCGCATTATCGACATCCGAGCCGAGCATCGGGTCGGCTGGAACGGGAGGCGCCGCGCTTGCGATAGGGACGACTGCGATCACTAAAAGCGCCGCAATCATTGTTACATGAAACCACTTTGCTTTCATAACTATTACTCCTCTTATAGTTTGACTTGCAGACTGTGGATTGAATTGTGACTTATTCGATATGGAAAAGGAGACACCTCCTTAATTAAATATCCGCCATACATACAATGGCGGTCTGGCGGTCTTCCAACTCCTACGCAGAAAGGTGGAAGATCCATGACTTTGCGTCCCCACCTCACGGTGGGTTTGCCTTTTTGACAGATTAATAATAAATTAACTCATTGCAAAAAGCAAGTAATGTGTAACCTTTTGCTATGGCTTTACCAAAGTCCGAGATTCTGGGCTGCTTCTTCGTATAACGGAGTAAATGTCGCTGTTTTCAGCCACATTCGCTCCAACCCGCCACAAATGCGATGATCTGTCAATCTACTTTGGTAAAACCATAAACCTTTTGCTCGGAAGAAATGATGCCCATAAGTCATAGCAATCTTTTATTCTGGAGCGCCTCCAAATGCGCGGAGATTTTGAGATACTTCTCTTTGCATTCTCGGCGCTTCATGAAAGTTCAGGAGACAGTTCGATTTGCCGGGTTACCGGCATTGACGCGGCGCCACAGCGCCAGAATTCGGCTTCATGGTCGACGAGGGGTATCGCATTTGGATTTTTTGTCCGCTAATCCTTCTCGGAAAAATTCGCGCAGGTTGGCGAAGAGTAGCGGATTCGCAGACAAAGCGTCATGTTGCGAACATGGAGATTTTCTAATGCGATTGCCCCGCGTGGTCGACTGGGGATCCATTCGGTATAATGCCGCATATGGTCAAACGACTGATCGACAACCTTGACATCATCATCCCGATTGGGATCGCCATGCTGTCCATCGTCGGGATGCTCTCTGTCGCATTAATTTTTTTCATCGGAAAACCGCAGGCGGAAATTTCAGCCGAAGCAACGGCGACGCCTTTTCAGTTCCTGTTCCTTGGAACTCTCACTTCGACTAAAGAGCCTACCTCAGCCACTCAACTCCAGAAGGATAAAACCCCCACAATCCCTACACTGCCTACTATCGAAACGAGGCAATCCTCAGACCAGACAATTACGCCTTCGCCTCAACCGCGCTCCGTTTCAGCAGGAACACTTACATCAACATCCGCATCACCTATTACTTTCACGCCGGGCGGGGTTGGCACGCCCACAACTAATGCGACAACATCCTCCGCGATCAAAATTGACGATTTCGACGATTTCATTCTTTACGACGGCGGGTGGATCAGCGAAACAGTCGACGCGGCATATGAAGAAACCCTTTCCATCTCCATCCTCATCGACGACACGGCAACCTTTACTTTCACGGGAACTCAATTCATCATTGGGTATGTGGCAGACCCCCAGTTGGGAACCATGACCATCGCCATCGATGGGAATACTCAAACCCTTAACCAATCCACTGGGTCAGAATGGTCATCCCCCAAATTATCACCGGGCGAACATTCCGTTACCCTCACCCACGCCTCCGGTGAAATTATCTATCTCGATTACATCACCATACTGGGTTCGCCTTGACGCCCAAAGGTATAATTCGACCTTATGTCTAAACGCTTCTTGATCATCTCCATCCTCCTCGCGGCATTGGTCACGGCGATCGCAACCGCCTACTTCATATACCGACCCAATGCCGAACGAGTGATCAAATTCCGCGCATGGATGGACAACCCCGCTTCGCATCCCAAGTGGAAGCTGACGGCCGGTTCCCAATGCGGGGCCGCCCCTTTCCTCTTCCCCACCGACGGGTTCGCCGGCTTCCTATGGGGCGATTCCTTTGGGATTCGTCACACCCACCAAGGCATCGATATCTTCGGCGGGACCGAGGTGGGCATTACGCGCGTGATTTCGGCATACCCCGGCTACCTCACGCGCCTGCCGGAGTGGAAATCTGCCGTGATCGTGCGCGTGCCCAGTGACCCGCTGAACCCCGGCGCGCAGATCTGGCTTTACTACACCCACATGGCTGATCGTTTCGGCAACTCATTCATTGCGGAAGAATTTCCCGCCGGCGTTTCCGAAATCCCTGTGGAGGCTGGGACATTCCTCGGCTATCAGGGTGATTACTCCGGCGACCCGAACAACCCCGTTGGCATCCACTTGCATTTTTCGATCGTGGAAGACGATGGGACGGGACAATTTAAAAATGAAATTGAGATCGAAAACACGCTGGACCCGTCGCCCTATTTGGGGTTGCCGTTGAACGCCAAAGAAAACCCCGATCAGGCGCCGGTGTGCGGTTCGTGATTTTTCTTCACAGTGCGGTTGCTCGCCGGAACGCGGCGCATCGAAAATATTCAGGATGTGGAATCAGCCTGCTCATGCCGAATCAGATTGAACTGGGGAGTGAAGCGGTTTGTGCGTCCAATATAAAACAGCCGAGGGTATCGTCGGAACCATGTTCGCGTCGTTGGAGGAATGAGGAATAATGAAGGAACTTTTTGATTATCGGGAAAAACTTCTTGCGCGCCTGCTCGAGGCGGCTAAGCAATTCCGCAGTGAATGTCTTGCGGTGAAGGATCCCTTCGCCCCATTGTTGGAAGGCGGCTGGAACGCGCATCAAACTGCCGCGCACATACGCGATGTGGACGCCCAGGCGTATGGCTTGCGAGCGCGCCGCGCGGCGTTGGAGGATAACCCCGAGTTTCAAAATTTTGACGGGGACGCGTATGCCGCGGAGCATTACAACGCGAACGAATCACTGGCAGGCTTGTTGAATGGATTTGTAGCGAGCGTGGAAGCGCTGGTTGAATTTTTGCGGCAACTCCCATCTGCCGCATGGGCGCGCGAATCGCGTCACGTAGAATTAGGGAATGGTTTTACTTTGCAGACCTGGGTGGAACGCGATCTCGCGCACATTGAGGAACATTTGGCGAGTCTGATGAACGGGAAATGACTTTTACCACAGAGGGAAACCGATGAAGCGGAAGAGGGACAGGAAGAACGGTTCGTACATTTGCAAGCCGACCAGGGCGACGATCGCCCCCAACACCGCGCCGGCGAGGATATCCGAAACATAATGCACGCCCATTGCCACGCGAGCCAACGCGACCAATGGCGCCCACAGCCATAAGAGTATGGCAAGCCAGGCGGGACCAAACCACGCGGCGACAACCGCGATGAAGAACGAACGCGCCGCATGCCCGGATGGGAATGAATGCGGATCGGTGTTTCGATAGATGCTTCCCCACTCGCCCTCAGGGCGGCTCCTGCGCACAGTGAATTTGATTCCCATCACCAGCGCCGCCAGCCCCCCGATGCCGACGAACTGAATGACCGCCCATTCTTTCCAAAACGAATTGCCCAATGACCATAAGATTGCCATGGCGATCCACCAAAACCATGAATCGCCGGAGTGCGCGAAGAAGACTGCTACAGCGCGCAATGCGCCTGGCTTTTCAGCCACGCGCATTTGATCGGAAAGACGGGCATCCCTTTCAAGGATGGTTCGGAGGCTCATGCGCGCTTGGCTTTGGGCTTGAGCCGCGCGGTTTTTGAGACAGTCGTCTTTTTCTTGGGCGCGGCGGGTTTCTTTTTCGTTGTTCTCTTCGCCATGGTCCGCGCCTTTGAGGCGGCTTTGCTTTGGGTCTTCGCCAGGTCGGCGCGCAGGAGTTCGAGTTGATGCGGCTTGTCCACATCCATTGCGGCTTCGGCGTAGGGCCAGATGATGGCTCGCCCTTTGATGCCGATGCGCTCGCTGATCCGTCGAACGGCGTCTTCGATGGTGAGTTGTCGCATGAAGAGGGAGAGTAGCAAACCCAGCCCCAGTTTGCTCGCCTGTTTGAGCGGGCTTTTCCGCGCGCCGAGCAGGTCTTCCCAGGTATCCAAATGTTCGGTCGCCATACGGACGTGAGTCACGTTGACGTCTGCGCCGCATACTTCCATATTTTTGAGTTTGGTGTAGGTGCGGTTCGAGCCGGGGAAGCGCGCTTCCATCACATCTTTCAGGCAAATGCCATAATACAGATCGTCTTGCGTTTCCATGGCGGTCTCCACGAGCCAGTCCACCATGTGCGCTTTGAGCGCGGGGATGTCGGAGGACACGATCAGCACATATTTGCTTTTCTTGTCCAACTCAACCGATTTATTGATGCCTGCCACGATGTTGGAGAGCATGCGTCCCTGGTTGGTGAGGAAATGCAGCGGTTTCTTGCATGTCAGCTCGTTTTTGGGTGAAAGCCCCACGAGGATGACGTTCTTGACGCGTTGCGATTCGCTGAGCGCGTCGAGCACCCATTGCACCATGGGTTTGCCGGCAATATCCACAAGCGCTTTGGCATCGCCCTTCAGGTAGGTGTAGAGCGGGTCTTCCGGGTTGGGTATACCGCCCGCGATCACGACTGCATCCATAAATTCTCCTCCGATTTGCGATTTTGAATTTACGCAGAACGTCCCGAAGGTTCTCGTGAATCAGGTTGGGTTTTTACCAAAACCTTCGGAACGGCGCGTAACATCAGTTAGTTCAATTTTTGTAACTGCGGTTCCAAGCCTAGCTGGTCGATGAGGGCGTTCAATTCGTCGTTCGTCAAGACGCGCCCTTTGCCCGCCACAGCAATGAGCGCCGCTTCGAGCATGTTGGCGCCAAAGGAGCGCCCTTCGATATTGAGCGTGGTGGTGACAAGATATTTCACGCCGCGTTTTTTGAGGAATTCCACATCGGCGGGCGTGGTGGTATTGGTGACGATGATCTTCCCGCGCATGTCTTCGGGCATGTGTTGTTTGACGTATAGAAAATCGCCGCCGGTGACGGTGTTGCCCTGGTAATAGGTTTCGTATTTGGGCGTGACCTTTTCCTGTTTTTCGCCGGTTGGGTAGAGCATACTGAGGGGCATGCGCCCGACGACCGGCATGAGTAGTTTTGCGGTGGTTTTGAGCGCGCTCATGGTGTGAATGGCGAGGGGAATATCCAGGCCGAACATCAGGTCGCCGAAAACGCATTGGTAGCCGGCGTTGATGAATGATTCGGTCATGCCATAGCGGGTGATGCCAGCCACGAGGAAAGCCGTTTTGGGTTGGATCTCGTCGCCGACCTTCTTTTCGAGCCATTGCATGACGCGCGCTTCGAGAGTGTCTTTCACCCCGCTTCCATCCACGTAGGGTGTGCGTTTCACATCCCGCACGAGTTTGAGCGCGCCGTGGAGGGGATAAAACTTCCAGGGGGTGTGCACGCCGAGGTCGATGCCGCCCACGCCGAACGCGTCCACAGTACCGTCCATGTCGCGGAACATTTGACGCGCTTTGTCTTCGTTGCCATCTGTGCCGATGCGTTCGATACGAACGGTTTCGCCCAGCAGGCTAATCTCGACGGTTTTGTTACGGGTGGCTGAACCCAGACTGATACTGACGGCGCGCTTCATGGAGAGTCCTCCTCAGGATGAGATGACTGATTATAGTCTGAATCAGTTGTCCCCTGCGCGGGAAGCGTGAAGTAAAACGTCGCGCCGTTGCCCGGTTGCGATTCCACCCAGATCTCACCGCCGTGAAATTCGACGATCCGTTTGACGAGGGCAAGGCCGATGCCAGTGCCGTCTGATTTGGGGTCGAGTTTGTTGAATAAGCCGAAGATGCGTTCGTGATGCTCTGGCTCGATTCCCATGCCGTTATCGCGCACAAAAAAAATGGGCATGCCATGTTGCCAACCCGCCACCCCGATCTCGATGATGGGCGTCGGTTGTTCGCCCATGAATTTTGCGGCGTTCCCGACCAGGTTTTGAACGACTTCGAAGATGCGCTGACGATCGCCTTGCGCGTTGGGCAGGTTGTTTTGCGCGCGCACCTCCACCCCGCGTTGATGGATCTGCCCGTGCGATAAGTTCAACACATCAGCCACCAGTTGTTGCATATTGACCAGCGTCGGTTCGTTCATGAGCCTGCCCACTCTCGAAAGTTCGAGCAGGTCGTTGAGTAACTGTTGCATTTTGTCGGTCGCATCCACAATGCGCTGGATGTCGGCTTCCAATCGTTCGGTGTTCCCGGTGAGGGCGTCTTGCTTGAGGTAGCCGAGAAAGCCTCGAATGGTGAAGAGCGGAGATTTGAGATCGTGCGATACGGTGTAGGTGAACCGTTCGAGTTCGGCGTTTTTCGATTCCAATTCGCTGATTAGTTTTCTGCGCTGGTGGAGTTCGCGCTGGAGGGCGGTTTCGTCCAGTTGCCGTTTGATGGCTGTGCCGAGAATATTCCCCGCGACCAGCAACGCGTCGATCTCTGTATTGGTCCATTCTCGCTCGTTGTCCACATCGTCGAATCCGATGGCGCCCCACCATGTGCCAGCCACAAACACCGGAAAGTCCAGGAGCGCTTTCATCCCGCGCCCAAGCAAGGCGTTCATTTGGGTTGCGGTGAGGCGTTTGGCATCGCCAATATAGGGTTGCCCCGCGATCATGGCTTCATACCAATTTTCAAAACCAATTTCGCGCACGGGAATGTTTTGGTATGCCGGGATATGAAGGCCGCTCGATAGCGAAGGCGCGGTCCATTCAAATTGCATCGAAGTGACCAGGGTGCCGTCTGGTAGTTCATGGTTTTCGAACACAAAGACATGGGAGGCATTGACCGTGACGCCCAATTTTTCGAGAACGGCATCGATCTCGTTCCGCCAGTCGGACGATTTCAGGAACCGGTTCGCCGCATCGGCGACCGCTTCGAGGATCGATTCACGGTGACGCAATCTGGCTTCGATTTGTTTCCGTTCCACCAACTCTTTTTGCAGGGCGCGCTCGTCCGCTTGGCGGCGGATGGCGTTACTCAGCAAATTAGCCACCACGCGCAGCGTATCCACTTCAAAATGAGTCCATTCGCGCGCGTTGTCGTAGACGTCGAAACCGACTGTGCCCCACCAGCGCCCTTCTACCACGAGAGGCACTTCTGCATGGGCTTTCATGCCGATATTTTCAAAACGGGGTTTATCTGCGGGCGAATAGGTATTCAAATTACCTGCGTAGGCTTCACCGCGTTGCAGGTGTTCGTTGGCGCTACCCGGCAGAATCTGGATGATATGCGCCTCAGTGTATGAACCGTAATCGGTTGCGGTGGGGAATCCCGGGGCGGTCCATTCGCGGAACAACTTTGCCCGCTCCAAGCCATCGGGACCGGTGAAGTTTTCAAATAAGTAGGCATGCGTGGCATTCATTGCCCTGCCCAGCCGCTCCAAGACAACTTCGATCACATCCTTCCAATTGGAAGAAGTAAGAAACTGTTCGGCGGCAAACATCACCGCTTCGAGCACAAATTCGCGTTGGCGAAGGTTCACTTCGATCAGAGTCCGTTCAGATAACTCGGTTTGCAAATTGGAAAACAAGCGGGAGTTTTCGAGGGCAATACCGATATGCTCGCCCAAGGTCGAGATTAATTTGAAGTCGGCTTCTGTTAATTTCACTCCTTGCGTGCTTTCCACGTTGAGTATCCCCACAAAGGTTCCCTGATCGAATAGCGGTATGCAAATTTCAGAGATGACGCCTTCCACCGCCTGCCGGTACAAGGAATTCGTGGAGACATCCTCAATAAATTCGGGAACGCCAGTCCGCGCGACCTTGCCGATCACGCCTTCCTCGAGGGTAATGGTTGTATAGGGAGTCTCATACCCCACCTGATGTTGCATGATCAATACCCCATCTTGTAGTAAATACAGGCTGACCTGTGTGTACCCGAATGATTCGGCGATCGATTCGACAACATTGAAGATCACCCCGCGTCGATCGATCGATTGCGCCATGGCATTGCGCACCCGGCCGATCAGGGCAAGTTCCTGCGCCTGTTTTTTGGCGGTTTCATAAAGCAGACGATACCGCTGTTCCTCCTCGATCAATGCCTGCTCGGCGCGCTGACGCTCCAATAATTCGGATTGCAAGTCGGAAAACAAACGGGAATTTTCAAGCGCAATGGCAACTTGATCGGCAAAAATGACCGCCAGTTCGGCATGGTGGCGCGTAAATTGATTCGTCTCGCATCCATCCAGGGCGATCACTCCGAAAATTTCCCCGCGCGCCTTCAGCGGTATCGCCAGCCATGAATGAATGTAATTATGCGGCGGGATTTGAAAATCCTTCATTTGGTTCTGCACATCGAGTTTCAACAAATAAGGAACAGCGCCCTTCAAAATCGGAAGGACGGCATTATCATCGTCGATCTCAAACTTATAGTTCCCAACCAGCAACTCGGCAGGCAGGTTCCGCCCCGCGATAAATTTTTGCTCGCGCCCATCGATCCTCCAAATCGACGCGCTATCGTATGGCACGACCCGTTTAATTTGATCGAGGATCTTCTCGATGATTTCCGAAAACTCCAGCGAGCCGACGATGCCCGCCAAACTTTCACGCAGGGTTTCCGATTCTTGATTCTTAACCTCCAACTCGTGGATCAAGTTTTCATCATCATATTCAAGATGCTGGGGCAAGGTTGTAGCGCGGAAAATCAGGAGCGCCGACGCCTCGGAATATGCCGCGATGCGCATTTCATATCCGCGAGGCTCCGGCGCGCCGGGTAATTGAAAGTCCAATGGGCGGGCAAGTTTGTCATCCAACACAAGGCGAACAGCAGACAAGGCGGCTGAACAAACTTGGGGCGGCAAAAAATCACGGAGGTTTCCTCCCACGCGTTGCGCCTCATCAAAAGGCGGTTGCGCATTTCGAGCGGGGAGGTATGCCAGCACCTCGCCATCTGCGGAAACTTCAAGGAGCGTATCCGGCAACACGCGCAACAGATCGCGATGGTGTTCCACCAGCAGAGACTCTTGAACCGTTTTCTTTTTTGATTTCATGAGTTTGATGCGCGCAAAAAGGCACAGTCAGCATTATAGTGGAATCCCGCCAGAATCGCTTCCCAATTTCGTTGAAATATCAGGGAGCGCAAATAGCCTTGAAGGGTTCCCGGGTCGTCACAATATTCGGCTCCAGCGTTTGGACGATCATGGCGTAATCTCTCGCGCTTCGCACCTGATAAAAATCCTGCGCGCGTTTTACGCCTCCCTCCTCAAACTGGATGGACATCTCCTGCGATGTATCGCCCGTGCTTTCCTCCTTCCACATCCAAACCACATTGGACGGACCGTATGCCGCGATCTCCACAGTGATGGTGACCAGGCGGGGGAACGAGTCGCATGCCACGTTCATCGCCGCCGGGTCGATGCTCACGAGTACGGCTGATACAGTGACCGGAGGCGCTGTCGCCACTGGCACCGCCTCGGTGTTGCCCTCCGTATCGGTGAAGTCGGAGGACAGCCAGCAGATTGTCGATGGATCGCTCGGGTTCCGAACCTGCCACCATGCAAGGTCGGGACTTTTACCGATCACTTCGGCAAATTTCCCGGGGTTCAGTTCTCCCACAACCGAATAGGCAATGCCCGGACCAAAGCGGCAATTCACGATGTGCTCCTTGGGGTAGGCAACCACAAGCCTTAGGGACAATGTCGGCGTGGGGGTGGGCAATGCGTAGGTTAGGAAGGTTTTGATCGGGACGACCGAAGGCGTGGAATTGTCCGCAGGCGGCGTATCCGGTTTCAATGGAGGAAGAGGCGTTTGTGTCCCCGATGGTAAATTGCACGAAGCGGAAATCAACATGAGAACGGCGGCGTATCCTATTATTCTCCTCATTCATCCTCCTTTGTGTCATCATCTTAGCGCGAGAAAAATGCGACCGCAATAGGTCTTATGGTCTGGCAGGAATGTGATACAATGGTTTTAGAACATTTTTTCTGTTTTGAAAGGAAGCCCACATGAGCAAACGAGTCCTGATATTGGTTGGAACGACCAAGGGCGGGTTTATTTTCGAGAGCGATGAGAAACGCAAGAAATGGGAGATGAGCGACATTCTGTTCAAAGGTTGGAATGTGATGCACATGCAGTTGGACCCGCGCGATCAACGTCTGCACGCGGCGACGAGTCACTTTGTGTATGGTCCAACCATCCATCACTCGGACGATCTCGGCAACACGTGGACGCAAGCGAAGGAGTCGCCTGCCCTGTCGCGAGGGTCGAAGTCGGGCAGACCAGCCAGCACGATGGATGAAGCGTTCATTTCCGAAGGCGGCGAGAGCATCAAAGAAAAACCTGAGAAGATGATCAAAGTATGGAATATCAAGCCCGGGCGCGCGAGCGAGCCGAATGTGTTGTATGCGGGGGCGCAACCCGCTTCGTTGTTTGTGTCGAAAGATCGCGGCGATACGTGGACTTTGAATGAAAGTCTGTACGATCATCCTCAACGCGGAGAATGGGGACCGGGGGCGGGAGGCTTGACCCTGCACACGATTCTGCTCGACCCAACAAACGATCAGCGCATGTACATCGCAGTTTCAGCCGCGGGATGTTATCGCACCGACGATGGCGGCGTGACGTGGAAACCGTACAACAAAAATGTGCGCGCCGATTTTATGCCCGATAAGTATCCAGAGTTCGGTCAATGCGTGCATAAAATGACGATGCACCCTTCGACACCCAATGTGTTGTATCAACAAAATCATTGCGGCGTGTATCGCAGTGACAATTTCGGCGAAGATTGGGTGGACATCGGCGAGGGCAAACTGCCAACGCCATTCGGTTTTGCGATTGGCGTGCATCCGACGGATCCGCGCACGATCTACACCGTGCCGGAAGAAAGCCAGGAATATCACATCAGCGTGGATGGGCAGTTTGCGGTCTGGCGAAGCCGCGACGCGGGACATTCCTGGGAAAAACTTACAAAGGGATTACCCGAACGCGCTCACGTGGACGTTCTGCGCGAAGCGATGGGACTCGATTCGTTCGAGGACGCCGGGGTGTACGTCGGCACGAACACGGGTCAATTGTTTTACACGCGCGATTCGGGCGACAGTTGGGAATTGCTGGCAGATTTCCTGCCGCCGATCCAATCGGTGGAAGCGGCAGTGGTTGGATGAAAACGTAGGACGAGATGCGCAAAGCGTCTCGTCCTACGTTTGTGTTGCAATAAACTTCCGAGGACAGGATTTCACTACCAATAGAGCGGGAGTATGTTTTTTTCAATCCATGTTGAATCTCGGTTTTCCAGAATCACGCGATAATATTCGATAAGGTTGGTTTCATCCCCGCTATAATAATGTTCGGCCAGGAATAAAGATTTGACCCCATCAGAGTAAACAAATGCAAAGAATATCGCGGCAATCGCTCGTTCTTGGAAGAATCTTTCCAGATCCTCGCTTGTACATTCTCGCTTTGAGCGGGTCTCATAAAACCAGCATTGGCGCACATCTTGCCTGCCCGATGGAACCCCATAGAGCACATTGCCCCTAATCTCTAATTGCGACAGGACAATCAAGACCGGGCGGCTATAACTAATGTCTCGAACTGCAATGCGCGCGACGAATTCTTCCACAGTTTCGTTTTCAAATTGGACGAGAGGGTCCCGGAGTGGGGGAATTCCGATGAATACTTCAGAAGTGGATTGTGGTTGAATCGGCGTGGCGGTAGGGTCAAGTAAAACAGTTGGCGCAGGCTCACGGACGCAACTTGGTATGATCAACACGCAAACCAAAGATATGACTGCTATGGATCGATTAACAAACATCGTTCACCTGCCAATTCCGAACTGATACCTTCGCGCTTCACGATTAACATAATAACTCCTTTCGCTTACCACTACATTAAAATCGGTGGTGAAGGTTTTGTTAGAGCCGGCATCACACTCTTCTTTTTCTTTCGCAACCAGCGGAGTTATAATCGCCGAGCAATCGTAAATCGAAAATCTGAAATCGTAAATCGGAGAACCATGCACATCTTAGTCACCAACGACGACGGCGTCCAAGCGCCGGGACTGCTCGCCCTCGCGCAGGAAGTTCGCAAACTTGGCAAAGTGACCGTGTTCGCGCCTGATAAAAATTGGTCTGCATCGGGACATGTGAAAACGCTGGATCGTCCATTGCGCGTGCGCGAAACGACTCTTGCAGATGGAACATCCGCGTTCACCTCCGACGGCGCGCCGTCGGATTGTGTGGCGCTTCCATTGCTTGGGTTTCTCGAAGAAAAAGTTGACCTGGTCGTTTCGGGGATCAATCCCTACTCGAACATCGGACATGATGTGACTTATTCTGGCACAGTGACCGCCGCGATGGAGGCGGTTATCACTGGCGTGAAGGGAATCGCGTTCTCGCTGGCTTCGCAAGATAAACCTGCGAACACCGTCACAGACTATAGCCACGCCGCGCAAGCGGCGCGAGTTGTGACTCAAAAAGTCATCGAGCAGGGACTGGCTGAGGGCGTGGTGTTGAACGTCAACATCCCCTATTTGAGTTTTGATGCGATCAACGGATATGTCATCACGCGGCAGGGAATGCGCGTCTACCGCGACGCGCTCGATAAACGCATTGACCCGCGCGGGCGTCCCTATTATTGGATCGGTGGCGACGAGCCGACGGGAGTCAATGAAGAGGGAACGGATGTCGGCGCGTTGGCAAGCGGCTACGTTTCGATCACACCTCTGCAATTGGATTTGACGAATTACAAGGCGATGGATGTGTTGAAGAAGTGGGAGTTTTGAGAGCAGTGAACAGTGATCGAGTTATCTGTGAGCAGTTAACTATGTCTTTCCTCAAAAAGTTTTTCTCTAGTGAACCGACCAAGCCCGACAAAAAATATCTCACCTTCCACGTGAAATGCAACCGTTGCGGCGAGCCTCTCGAATGCCGCGTGGACTTGGACAACGACCTCAGCCTCAACGATGAAGGCAACAGCTACTTCGCTCGCAAGGGATTGATGGGAAGCAATCTGTGCTTTCAGCAAATTGAAGTGGAATTAACCTTCGACTCGGCGCGTCAATTACTCGAGAAGACCATCACTGGCGGAGAATTCGCCAGTCTCTAGTCTCCAATTCTCTAATCCTCTAATTCTCTTTTCCTCAATTACCAATTACTACTTACCATGCGCTTTTCCTCCCCTCCCAACCAGCAAGCCTATTACGAACAAGTGTGGATTCTTGTGCGGCAAATCCCACGCGGGAAGGTCGCGTCGTATGGACAGATCGCGTTGATGCTGCCTCCGCCAAACGGGGTGGAGTTCGAGGCGTACAAGGCGTTCGGTCCGCGTTGGGTGGGCGGCGCGATGGCGAACTGTCCCGACGATGTGCCGTGGCAGAGAGTCATCAATTCGCAGGGAAAGATCAGCGAACGCGCGGGCGCGGAGAGGCAACGTCAACGTTTGGAGGAGGAGGGTATTATGTTCGTGAAAGACAAGGTGGATATGAAGAAGTACGGCTGGGGCGGGCTGGACGAGACAGACGCGCCGAAGCAGGGGAATTTATTTTAGGAGGCGGAAACATATTCCATTGCAAGGACAGCGACTTTGCTGTAACCATGCGACTGATCGCAAAGTGAACTTGGCGGCACGGGCTCCAATATTTAACTTGACAAGCAGGGCAAGATTCGTACAATAGCCGCCAGCATGAAACCGATCAATAGTTTTCAACATTGCTTGTGTCTATGGCGGGGTTCGTAACCACTGCCTCAGACGTTTCCGCAAGCAGTCAACTCGTCAGGCAGTGAACGCCCCCGCGCATCCATTATGCCGCGCAGGAATTGTTCGCTGTCCTTTTGTTTAAGTTGACTGCTTTTAATTTTAACGAGACCCTACCAAAAAGAGGAAAACATCATGTCGTACGCCTATCCTGAATTTCTTGTGGAGACCGACTGGGTCGCCGAACACGTGAACGATGCGAACGTCCGCATCCTCGAATCGGATGAAGACCCGTTATTGTACGCGGTGGGGCACATCCCCGGCGCCGCGCAAGTAGATTGGTTCAGCACGCTCCAACATCCGTTGCGCCGCGATTTTCTCACCAAAGAAAAGTTCGAGGAGACTCTCTCAAGCCTCGGCATTGCCAACGACACCACCGTCGTTTTTTATGGCGATAAATCCAACTGGTTCGCATGCTACGCGCTGTGGCTGTTCCAATATTACGGGCACGAGAACGTGAAGATCATGAACGGCGGGCGCCTCAAGTGGGAGAAGGAGAACCGGCCGCTCGTGAAGGAAATCCCCTCCTACGGGAAAACAGCCTACCGCGCGAAAGAAGCGGATCGGTCCATCCGCGCCTTTCGCGATGAGGTGTTGAAACAGTCCAACGAGAAGAAGCCGCTTGTAGACGTGCGCTCGCCGAAGGAATATTCGGGCGAGTTGATCTCGATGCCGAATTACCCGCAAGAGGGCGCCACACGCGGCGGACACATCCCCGGCGCGGTGAGCATTCCGTGGGCGACCGCCGTGAATGAAGCGGACAGCACGTTTAAGACCCCCGAAGAATTGCGCGCATTGTATGAAGGGAAGAATATCAAAGCGGACGGCGAGGTGATCGCGTATTGCCGCATCGGCGAACGCTCTTCGCTGACGTGGTTCGTGTTGAAATACCTGCTCGGGTATCCCACTGTAAAAAACTACGACGGCTCATGGACGGAGTGGGGCAACCTCGTCGACGCGCCAATCGAAAAATAAAATCCTATGAAACACAAAGGACACAAAGGTTTTTTTCCTTCGTGTTCTTTGTGTCCTTCGTGGTGAACATATGCCCATCCCCCTCACCCTCCAAGAGATCGTAGACGATTTCGCTTCGATGACGCGCGAAGAAAAACTGGAAACGCTGATCGGGTACGCCGAGACCTTCCCGCCCCTGCCCGACCGTTACACAGCGCAACGCGATCGCATGGAAACCGTGCCCGAATGTATGACCGCTGTGTTCCTGGTCGCCGAGAAACAGCCCGATGATACGATCCTTTTTTACTTCGACATTCCGCCGCAATCGCCCACCGTGCGCGGACTGGCTTCGATTCTTCGCGACGGGTTGAACGGCTCCACCCTGGGAGAGATTCTCAGCGTCCCCGCCGATTTCTACCTGCCGATGAATCTACAAGAGGCGGTTTCGCAACAACGTTTAAATGGATTCGTGGGAGTGCTGGCTCACATGAAGCACGCGGCTGTGCATCCGCAATCGGGGTGAAGATAAACCGTCGAGGTCAGCGCAGGGGATGTTGACCCGAAAAGGCATGAAGTATTTGTGAAAGTTGCGATTCCTACAAAAGGAGCAAACCGCCGCCGAACTGATAATTCGGCGGCGGTTTGTTGAATTAGAGATGGCTCATGGTATGAGCAATGTGGCATACATCGAAAAGCGGAAGGTATCCGCCGTGTTCGACGAGGAGAACGCGGCAGGCAGGGACCCGAAGGGGTAGGTGTAATAACGACCCGAACCGGCGACCGTCAACCTCCCTGCCAGTGTATTGCTCTGTGGCAGGAATGCCAGCCAGTAGGTTCCCGCCGGTAGGGATGTTTGAGTCAACACAGTTCGGGTATTCCACCCCGCGACCGGCGTGAAGGCGGCTGTTTCCGCCAGCAAAGCCCCCGGGGCATTCCCCGAATCACTATAGATGCCAAGCCGCAACTGCCCTCCTGTGGTAGACACATAATAACTCAGGCTTTGGATGGTCGCGCCCTGCGTCAGCGTAACCTGCTGTGCCACCAACTGATTCCCCAACCCTCCATATGGGATGCTCAGCACGTTCGTTTCACCTATGATAACTGTGTCTTCCCCCCAGGTGGGGGTACTCGTGGGCGTAGGGGTAAACGTTGAAGTGACAGGCGGGGTCAAGGTTGCTGTGGGAGTTCGCGTTGAGGTGCTTGTGATGGCTGGCGTGAATGTTGGTGTCGGCGTAGTCGGAGGGTCTACGCTTCGATAAAGAATAACCAACCCCATACTATCGGCAAATACCAGATCGGGCAGTTGGTCTCCATTGAGATCGCCAATCGCCAGATCGTCGGTATTTAAATTCGGCAAGGGGTATAACGCCTCAACGCCCATCACGCCATTTATCTCTTGCAAAAAGACGCCAGCCCGCAACCAACCATTGTGCGCGACAATTACGTCTTCCAAACCGTCAGAGTTAACATCAGCAATATCAACTGCGTCGGGAACATCATAAGCCGGGTAGGAAACAGATGGCTGAAGGTTCCCATTGGCATCTTGCGTAAAAACCGCAATGTTCGAACTTGGGCTGTTGCCTCCATAACTGAGCGTAATATCCAACCGTCCATCGCCGGTTACGTCTCCAATCGCAATTCCCTTACTGAGGCAGGGTGATGCGCATGCCGCAATGGAGTAATTCGAGGCTGTAGTCAGCGATCCATTCGTATTTTGGAGATACACCATGAGGTTGCTGTTCACATACCCCTGTCCGTTCATCTTGACGACATCGTTCAAGCCATCGCCATTGACATCTCCGATGGCTAGATCGTCAAACCCGGCGGCTACAGATGGATAGGTTGTCATGGCATTGAGCGCGCCATCCGGCTGTTGGATAAAGACGCCAATGGTCGCATGGGTGTGATGAGCGACTACAATATCGTTTAGTCCATCATTATTCACATCATCGATCGCAACCGCGTCAGGTCCCGAATTCGTGGCATAGGGTATGCGGTCGGCGAATTCGCCGGCGCTATTTTGGGCAAAAAGGCTGATCGTATTATCTGAAAAATTTACTGTGACAACATCATCCCAGCCGTCATTGTTCACATCTCCAACAGCCATATGCTCCGCTCTGTTGCCACCCGGATACGCGCGAGGTTGAGAGAGATTGCCATTGACATCCTGGGTAAAGATCAACAGACTGGAGGGGACGCCGGAAACATTCATTCGCACCGAAAGAGCAACATCCTGCCTATCGTCATGGTTGAAGTCTCCAACGCCTACCGCGTAGGAACTCTTCCCGCAGTTATACTGTTTGTATGGCAGAAAGAGCGTGGCGGAGCCGGAACCATTTCCAAGAACGCAACTGATACCCGAGGTAGATGTGGCAGTCGGTGTGGCAGTGGGCGATGCTGTTGTCAATGTGGCATACAGCGAAAAGTGGAACGCGCCGCTGGAAGGAGCGGTCGAGTATGAAGCGGGCAATGCTCCAAAGGTGTAGCCATAGTAACGCCCCACACCCGAATAGGAAATGCGCCCAGCGAACGAACTACTCTGCGGCAGGAACGCCAGCCAGTACGTGCCGGCAGGTAGGAGTGTGGGAGTGATGACGGGTTGTGTGTTCCAACCGGTCACCGGGGTAAACGCGGAAGTTTCCGCAACCAGCGTCCCGGGGTTCGAGCCGTTGTTGTTGTAGATGCCGAGGCGCAGTTGTCCGCCCGCTGTCGAGACGTAATAACTCAGGCTTTGAATGGTGGCGCTTTGCGAGAGAGTCACCTGTTGCGCTACGAGTTGGTTGCCGATGCCTGAATAGGCGCTGGTGAGTACGCTCGTCTCGCCCACCTGAATGGTTGCAGGGGTGGAAGTCATGGTGGGCAATGCAGTGGTTGGGATGAAAGTTGACGTTGGAGTCCGTGTTGTCGTGCGAGTTGCCGTCGGTGTGGGTGTAATTGCCGATGTGGTCGTAGGCGTGGACGTGAAAAGCGGGAGCGGAGTGCTGATCGTCGCCGTAGGCGTTATTGTTGGTGTTCGAGTTGCTGTGGCTGTGCGTGTTGCAGTGCGCGTCGGTGTTGGTGTAAGGGTATTGCTGTTCGTTGGCGTGCGTGTGACTGTTGGCGAGGGCGTGAAAGTTGGCGTAACCGTGGAGGTGTTGGTCGGAACAGAGGCGAGTGTCAACGTGGCATACAGCGAAAAGTGGAACGCGCCGCTGGATGCGGAGGTTGAATAGGAGGGAGGCAACGCTCCAAAGGCGTAGCCATAGTAACGTCCCGCGCCCGAGTAGGAAATGCGCCCGGCGAACGAACTACTCTGCGGCAAGAAAGCCAGCCAGTACGTGCCGGCAGGTAGGAGTGTGGGAGTGATGACGGGTTGTGTGTTCCAACCGGCCACCGGGGTAAACGCGGAAGTTTCCGCAACCAGCGTCCCGGGGTTCGAGCCGTTATTGTTGTAGATGCCGAGGCGCAGTTGTCCGCTCGCTGTCGAGACGTAATAACTCAGGCTTTGAATAGTGGCGCTTTGCGAGAGGGTTACCTGTTGCGCCACAAGTTGATTGCCGATGCCGGAATAGGAGTTGGTGAGAATGCTCGTCTCGCCGATCGTGATTGGGGGAACGGGCGTGGAGGTTGGGGAGGAGTTCGGGGTAGCTGAGACTTCTGTTGTCGTGGGGGTTGGCACGGTGGGAGTGCGCGTTGGAGTTTTTGTGATTATTGGTGTTGAGGTAGGGATCGTTGGTGTGACGCCTAGAGTGGGTGTAGTCGTATCGGTTGGCGCCGGTGTTGGGGTTGATGGGGGTGAAACCAGGTCGCCGATGTAGCGGGCAATGGCAATGTCATAATTAGAGCCGTTATACCGATATCCAGCTACCACGATCTTGCCATCCGCCTGGATACTGACCGAGTTTGCAATGTCATCCTGATTCATATCGAAATCGGTAATCACGAGACCATCTGAGTCAAATGTAGAATCGATCAGACCATTAGAATGAAAACGAGCTATCGCAAAATCATAATCACGGTTCGAATAGCCGGCAATAACAATTTTTCCATTTGACTGCAATACAAGATCGCTGGCGGTTGGAGAATTCAACATTCCAGGATAAGCAGTTGAAGTCTTTCCATCCAAATCAAAAGATGGATCTAGCGCCCCGGTATTGGAATATCGAGCCACCAAGAAACGATCTTCACTATAGCCTCCCAAAACGATCTTACCATCGGGCTGAAGCGCAACAAAACCGCCTCTCTCAGAGCCTACCCCAAAATCAGTGATTACTTTTCCATCTACATCGAAGCCGGGGTCCAGATTCCCGGCGCTGTCAAAACGTAAGAGGGCAAGATCCGTATCGCTCCCATTATACGCTCTGCCGCCGATTAAGATTTTCCCATCAGGTTGGATGGCGATCGAAGAGGCAAACTCATCGCTCCCAGTCCCTACCTCAGTAGAGACCATGCCATCACCGTCGAACGTCGGATCAAGCGATCCATCCGAGGTATAGCGCAGTAATACGATGTCGTTATCATTTATGCCTACATTTTTATAGCCGGTAAGGACAATTTTTCCATCCGTCTGAACGGCGACGCTGGTCGCCAATTCGTGACTACTGTTAAGATCGGTGACAGCTTTTCCGTCTGCGCTGAAACTCGAGTCCAGCGATCCATCGGTGTTATAGCGCGCCACAGCGATTTTTGCTCCACCATTGAAGGGTCCGATTTCAGAATATCCGACTACCACAATTTTCCAGTCAGGCTGAATGGCCATTGCCATCGGAACCTCGCTTGCTCCGAAATCTGTTGTGACAATGCCATCAAAATCGAAACTTGCGTCCAGCGAGCCATCGGGGTTATATCGTGCCACAAAAAAGTCATCGCCGTTGGAAGTACCGAAACTGCCTACGACAAGGATATTACCATCTGGCTGGATTGCAACCGCGCGCGCTTCATCGTGATAATTCCCAATCGCCGTGGTCACCAACCCATCGCCATCGAAGGTCGAATCTAAACTGCCATTTCCTGAAGTCCCTGTCGTAAACTCCCACCAATCCCCATTGTTTGCATAGGTCGTTCCCGTTGTATTATTCGCCCTCACCTGCCAATAGAAGGTTGTATTCGATGGTAAATCCTGCAAAGCGGCGTTGGTGTCATACGTTCCCAGCCAATACGTTCCGGTCCAGTTGGTATCGCAAGAGTTGTTATCGACCGTATCAAAGCAATACTCGTAATCCACTGCCCCGAGGCTGGAGTTCCACTGTAAGAAAAGACCGGTAGGCGATATGAGAGCCGCATCTGCCGGGCTTGCTTTGCTGAAAGTATCCGGCGGCAGGAGGAGCGTCAGGGAAGCCTCCGCGCTAAACTCGCGCCCGGTGTTCAATTCGCCCTTGAACGTGGTCTTCAACACCACCGCGTAATCACGGATTTCATGCGCCTTCTCCGCGACCGCTTCAGGCAAATAGATTAGTTCATTCCAATCGGTTGTTCCTGCTGAATTAAGCGGGATGTTGGCTCTAAATGGTCCAAAGGATTCGCTGACCGGCACATCATACTGGGTGAAAAACTGATACGTTCGGCTTGTGATTTTGCCTGATAGATGATCCAATTCAGAAATGCGATACGGAACAAGTCTGCTTTCCCCGCTTCCCATACCCACCGGGTAACGGGGAGTCTCGACACTGACTTTCGAGAAGGTGGCGCTGTCATCGGCAAAGGCGTTTGTATTGCCTGCCGCTTGACTCGGGCGCACCTCCATCGACCCCACAAGGAATGAAACGATCAAGAAAGCTCGCGCAACAAATCCGATTCTAGATAGATTGAACAAGGTTGTCTCCTCTGGAGGGAAATCCTCCCTGCTTTAACTGATCCACCGTATTGCCAGAAACTTATTTTATGGCGCAATGCTGATCATAGTCAAGAGATGGATGTCACAGTTTTGTTACACGGAGAGGGGAAGCAAAACATCAAATGAAAAACTACTTACCTGAGAGTTTATAACGTTCGCAGTTGGCGGGCAGTTGTACTGCCGTCGTCATAGCGCAACTTCGGCGAAACAGGTTCAACTGCGTAACTCTTACAGGTTTAAAAGTACCCGCGCCGAACGCAAGCGGGAGGTGAATGCTGATAATTTTTTTCGTCTTTTCTGAAAACTCTACGTTCAACATCATGTTTCCACGTCCCCAAAAAGAAACTGTCGGGCGATGAGATGAATATCACGGCGCAAGGTTGCCCGACGATGTAAACCGTCCATGAATGAAAAGCCGCGCATCAACGAATGGAGGAAGAATTCACGAACGGGTTACCCGGCATACGCGCCCCGTTACAAACTTTGCGCTGTACTACGAAAAGCGCCTAACACAAAGATTTATCTATACAACTTGAATTTTCCCCCCATTTATGCTATCAATAGGAAAATTTTTCCCAAGGATCTTGAATGCACCGAGAACGCGTATCTGAAAATGTATATTGGTTCCAAAGCGAAGTGTATGCGCAGGTGACGGCAGGCGTCATCGCCGGGCCGCAGTGGGCGGTGGTGATCGACACCCTCGCCCTGCCCGACGAAACCCTGAGCATCCGCGAATTCATCGAACACGAATTAAACGTCCCCGTCCGCTATGTGATCAACACCCACTACCACGCCGACCACGCCTGGGGCAACTGCTTCTTCCCCGGCGCCACCATCGTCGCGCACGAACACTGCCGCGCCATGCTCGAAGAACGCGGCATCCCCTCGCTCGAAGCCGCCAAACGGCAAAACCCCGCCATGCGACAAGTCAAGATCGCCCTGCCGCACATGACCTTCAAAGCCGGCGAACTCACCCTGCGCGTCGGCAAGAAGAACCTGATCCTCTCCACGACGCCCGGTCACAGCGGTGATGGCATCTCGGTGCTGGTGGAGGAAGACCGCATCCTCTTCGCAGGGGATGCCTTTATGCCCATCCCCTACATCGTCGACGGCGACGCGGACGATATTATGACATCCATCAAACACATTGGGCGCATGGGGCTGGAAAACATCGTCCAAGGTCACGGCGATGTTATTCTGCGCGGCGAGATCGACGCGGCGGTCAAGGAAAACCTCAATTACCTGACAACCATCAAAAGATCGGTGAAATCCGCATCGAAGCGTAAGAACGCCGAAGAACTCATCGAACAGATCAGTATCGAGTCATGCGGCAAGAGCCGCGTTTACCTCGGCGGGCTTGCCGAACAACTACACCGCAGAAATTTACAAGCCCTGCTCCACTCCATGAGTTAACAGACGCCATAACGCGCGATTGATCTTGCGAGAGAGCGTCTAAAATCGAACCCATCCACGATCATGTTACCCTGAGAGAGTGTTTCTTAGCGCCTTTTTGCTCTCACAGGGTCTGTGACCCTGTGAAATGCGGCGGTCACAGACGCCTTAGAGCGTAACCGCGTAACGCGAGACTGCGAAGCGTCTCGCGTGTTAGGCTACCCTTGCGCAAGAGCGACATAAATGACGCATTACGAGAACCGACTTGACCTCAACTGCGTAACATCAGTTTCTTAAGACACAGATAACACGGATTTCACGGAGAAAACCATATAAAAATCCGTGTTTGGCCGTGTAATCCGTCAAACTTGTACTGCGACTGAAAGGAGCGTCGAAGTATCCGTGTACTGAAGAAACAGTGTCTGAGTGAAAGCGAGGGGGCTCTGAGTTAAGGGCAATGTGAATCTTGCCATACATGCGCGCCAAGTCTCCCCTCTCTTACTTTCCAATCACCCCGCTTGCCGACAACTCGTCAAGTTCTTCCGCTGAGAAAAACTCCCCAAGGACTTCACGCGTCTGCTCACCCAGTTTCGGAACTGGACGTTCCCCGCCTCGCGCGAACACAAACGGAGAATTCAACCCCACCGCCCTGCCATCCACCTCGCGGACAAACCCGCGCGCCCTCACCTGCGGATGAGCCAGCATCTCTTCGAACGACAAGACCGGCTCGACGCACCCATCCGTGTTTGAAAATGCTTCCAACCATTCAGCCAGCGACCTCGCCTTGAAGATCGCCGCCACTTCATCTTTAATTGCCCGGTCGAATTGACGTTTGACCAGTTCATCCCTGCCGGTCACCCGGCAGAAATCGTTCCAGAATGGGGGTTCGAGCGCGGCGAGGGTTAGGAACTTCCCATCCGCAGTTTCATAAATGTTATAGCAAGCCAGCCCGCCCTGCAGAGGGAGCGTGCCCCCGGCAAATGGAACGCCGCTGAAGTGAGCCGCACCCGCCTGGGGAATCGTCAACGCGAGCATCCCATCGAACAACGCCAGATCGAGATATGCGCCATTCCCTGAGGTTTGCTTTCCGATCACCGCGCTTAAAATGGCAAGCCCCGCCAGCATCGCGCCGCTTAAATCAGCAATGGTCACGCCGAAGGGAATCGGCGCCTGCCCCTCTTTCGCGTTCAATGCCAGCGCGCCGCTGATCGCCGCATAGTTCAGGTCGTGTCCCGCGCGTCGGCTTAACGGACCCTCCTGCCCATACCCCGAGAGGGAACAATAGACCAAGTTTGGTTTCACCGCTTTGAGCGATTCGTACCCGATCTTATATCGCTCAACAACCCCGGGACGAAACCCTTCGATCACCACATCGGCAGTTTCTACAAGTTTCATGAACGCGTCGCGCCCACGCGGGTTGCGATAGTTGACCGCGACGCTTTTCTTTCCCTGATTGATCATTTCGAACAAGCCGCCCAATCCCATTTCGGCGGGAGCCAGCCGCGCATAATCGCCCGCGGTTGGCGTTTCCACTTTGATCACCTCCGCGCCGAGGTCGGCGAGTAGTTGCGTCAGGAACGGACCCGGCAACAGGCGCGTGAGATCGAGGATGCGAATTCCCTTGAGGGGCTGAATCATAAATGTCTCCGGTTCATCTTGGTCAAGAAGAGCCTCTGTTTGCCGCGGTCATCAGGGACGCGAGAGGTAGTCTATTTGTCCGGGCGCAAAATGAATTTTGCGGTACGAACCGCATGATGAATAGCCCCCGCAAAAACATGCGCGGGCTATTTTGAATCGCGCGATGCCCCGGCGGCTTTTTCTTTGCGCGCGCGCAACCAACCGGCGAGGCTGATGCTGATCACGCGTTCGTTGCCGGCAAATATTTTTTGGATGTTTGGTCTCAACGCCCAGATCAACAAGATCTCGGCGATCAACCCGTAGAGCACATTGGTCCACGGCATCAAGCCCAGCGAGGCGCGCACAGCGAACACCACGATAATGCCCAAGCCCACCGTCAGCGTTGCCACCGATGCCATGCCCAGCGTGAACAGCACAAACGCGCCGATCACAAACACGATGGGGAACGTCCAACTCCACAAGCCGACTGCGCCGCCCAACGCCGGCATTGCCCCCGCCCCGCCGCGCAATCGGAAACGCCCGTTGGCATCGCGCTCGGCGAGAAAGATCGAATAGTTATGCCCAAGGATCGCCGCCAGCCCCGCCAGCACATGCGCCAGGCTCGCCTCTGGAGTGATCGAACGCGCAACCCACACGGCAACGGCGGCTTTGACAATGTCGAGGATCGCGGTGGCAAACCCGATCCCGAACCCCGCCGCGCGAAATGCGTTCGTCCCGCCGGTGCGCCCGCTTTCAACCTCTCGCAAATCCTTGCCGGTTTTCAATTTGACGAGAATCAACCCCACAGGTATCGAGCCTAGCAGATATCCGACGAGCACCGCAACAATATCGAGCGCAATTTGCATTTCACTTCCTCCAAGCATAGTCTACAACAAAAAACACGTAATCATCTTGCGAGTTTCTCTATTTCACAAGCTCAGCGCGGACCCGATCACCTACCCCCCCGCGACCCTGAAGCCGCGCCTACGCTGGGCGAGGCAGTTGCAGGTCCGGTCAGAGGCGAGTGGGAGAGTCTGCGCGCGAATGATCTCACCGAATGAAGACCGCCAAGCCCCAACAGATCATGATGGCAAGGGCAGGTTCGAGCGCGGCGCGGCGCGAGGGAAGTTCTTCGCGCAAGCTGATCGCTAAATTCGTCAGCCCATACATGGGACCGATCATCATCAACCCAAATTGGATCGGCGAGATGGGCCAATAATGAAACCCCGCGGCGAGTTGCACGCATACAAATGCAATACCCAGCGACCAGGCAAATTCCCAGCGCCCCTCCAAGCGGAGGTAAAGAATTCTCAGGCTGGCAAACCCGGCAAAGAGAAACAACGCCGGCAGGGTAAAGAAGAGCCGCAAGTCGCCATAACGCAACGCGACGGCGAGGATAAAAAATAACGCGTAGGAGATAGCGGTTAAACCTGCCAGGGCAGTGGTGTAGTATGGCGCGCCCGGATCGACAACAATGTATTCGGCGATAAAAGCGAAGATGAGGAAAATTCCGCTCACACTAAAGCCGATCCACCAGGGGGTTCCATCGGGGAGCAGGGACAGGGGAATACTGATGGCGAGCGTTGTCAGCGTGGGCAAAATCCACCACTGATACGTGGGTCTGCCATTGAGGGCAGGATGCCCGCGCAGGAGCCAGTCCATGCCTGTGGCGGTGAGCCCGGCGGTGAGCAGGCTCATGATAATGGGAATATTCAGCGGGATGGAAAGGAAGAAGCCCGGTAGTTGCAAGTTGAGGTCGAACTCAGGGGATTGAATGATACGCGCCAACGCCAACGCGAGCAACACGGTGGAGGTTAGCACGCCGATGCGGTTCGAATCGGGAAAGTACGAGCGCTCGTTCATGTTCTTCATTTTAACCCGTGCCGCGGAAGCGTGCCAGCGCGCGAATCGGTATGGTAGAATCAATTGCTTATGAACGTGGAAAATGCGGAAAAACTTCCCCCGGTGCCCGGCGTGTTTCAATCTTTAAGGCTCGGCTTTGATGTGGTCTCATCGCACGTATGGTTGATCTTCCTGCCGATCGCCTTGGACGTATTTCTCTGGCTGGGTCCGCGCTTGAGCGCCGGGCAGGTATATTCGTCGATGTTGGCGAACATGCTGGCGGTGTTCAAAGACCGTCCCCTGCCCGAAACAGAGACCAGGGCGCTGAACGATTTTGTGGAAGCGATCAATCGCATCAACTGGTTTAGCTGGTTGCGAACGTTACCGGTCGGGATTTCCAGTTTGGATTCATTCATCATCCCGGAGACTCTAACCGCGGCGACCCCGTTGGGGACACAATCGGTCATCCAATTAGGATCGATCTTCAGCCTGTTCGGCTGGACTTGCCTCATCATCCTCGCCGGCTGGGTGGGTGGAGGTTTATACTTCCGCCTTGTATCCATCACCACACTTGGCAAGGAAGAAGCGGGCATAAGCGTGGGGCGGGCGCTGATCCAAACAGTATTGCTGTCGATCGTGTTGAACATCGGTTTTTTCATCGTCTTCCTGCCCGTTTCGATGATCGTTGGAGCGGTTGGGTTGCTCAGCCCGGTATTGAGCACAGCCATCATGTTTATCCTTGCGCTGCTTTCCTACTGGGTGATCGTGCCGTTGTTCTTCACCCCGCATGGGATCTTTACCCGCCGGCAAAATGCGTTCCATTCGATGTACTCCAGCCTGCGGGTTTCGCGCTTCACGTTTCCTACCAGCGCCTTGTTTGTGTTGACCGTGTTCGTAGTGGCAAGCGGGTTGAACTTCTTGTGGAGAGTGCCCTCCAGCGACACGTGGATGAAACTGGTCGGCATCTTTGGTCATGCGTTCATTAGCACCATGCTTCTCTCAGCCAGTTTTGCGTACTATCGCAATATCAACGAGTGGTTGCGGGTGGTTCTCGAACAACTTCAGCAAAAACAAAACATGCCTACGCAACAGGCATGACTTCTTTATAGTAGGACTACGCAATTGAACCTGTTGCGCCGTAGTTGTGCTGCGGCGGCGGCAGTACAACCGCCCGCCAACTGCGCAAGTCCTGTATAGTATCCTGACACCGCTCCTCAGGGAACGGTAATTTTTCGGAGGTATTTGTGGCAAAGAAACAAGACACCGGCTACGATGTAGGGTCGATCCAGGCGCTCGAGGGAATCGAGCATGTGCGCAAGCGCCCCGGCATGTACGTGGGCGGCACCGACATCAAAGCCTTGCACCACCTCGTGTATGAAGTGGTGGATAACGCCATCGACGAAGCGCTGGCAGGGTTCTGCACAGCGATCAACATCACCATCCATGCCGATAGCAGTGTGACCGTGGAAGACAACGGGCGCGGTATCCCCGTCGGTCCGCACCCGACGAAAAAAGACGCCAAGGGCAAGGCGATGGAAACGGTCGATGTGGTGATGACCGTGATCGGCGCGGGCGGCAAATTTGGCGGCGGCGGGTACAAAGTCTCCGGCGGTTTGCACGGCGTGGGTGTGAGCGCCGTCAACGCGCTTTCAGAGTGGATGACCACCGAGATCAAGCGCGATGGCAAACTCTGGCAACAACAATACAAACGCGGCGTGCCGCAAGGCGCCATCAAACAGATCGGCAAGGTATCGAAGGAAGAAAGCGGCACCAAGCAAACCTATAAATTCGATAAACAGATCTTCACCGAGGATATCGATTACCGTTTCGACACGCTCGTACAGCGCTTCCGCGAAATGGCGTTCGTGACGCGCGGTGTAACCATCCGATTCGTGGACGAACGCAACGACCGCGAGATGACCTTCTACTTCGAGGGCGGCATCACCTCGTTCGTACGCTACCTCAACCGCAACCGCGAGAACCTGCACTCCGTTGTGTACGTGGAAAAAGAGATCGAGAACATCGGCGTTGAAGCCGCCATCCAATACACAGACGCGTACACCGAATCGGTCTATTCGTTTGCGAACACGATCAACACCATCGACGGCGGCACGCACCTGACCGGCTTGCGCTCCTCGTTGACGCGCGTCATCAACGATTATGCCCGCAAGAACGGCTTGCTCAAAGACGCCGACCCGAACTTCTCTGGCGACGACACACGCGAAGGACTCACCGCCATCGTTTCGGTCAAGCACCCGGGGCCGCAGTTCGAGTCGCAGACCAAAGTGAAATTGATGAACCCCGAAGTGCAGACGTACGTCACACAGGTGGTGGGCGACGCGTTCGGCACATTCCTCGAGGAAAACCCGCAAGCCGCAAAAGCGATCGTGGCGAAATGTCTCACCTCGGCGCGGGCGCGCGATGCGGCGCGTAAAGCGCGCGATCTCGTCATCCGCAAGTCTGCGCTTGAGTCGCTGACCCTGCCCGGTAAACTGGCAGACTGCTCGGAGCGCGATTCATCGAAGACCGAACTCTACATCGTGGAAGGCGATTCCGCAGGCGGATCAGCCAAACAGGGGCGCGATCGCCACTTCCAAGCCATCCTGCCACTGCGCGGAAAGATCATGAACACCGAGCGCGCCCGCCTCGACAAAATCCTATCAAGCAATGAGATCAAGGCGCTCATCTCCGCGTTGGGCACCGGCATCGGCGATAACTTCGATCTCGAGGGTCTGCGCTATGGGCGCGTGATCATCATGACCGACGCCGACGTGGACGGTTCGCACATCCGCACGCTCTTGCTCACGTTCTTCTTCCGGTACATGCCGCAACTGATCGATGACGGGCATCTCTACATTGCCCAGCCCCCACTGTATCGCATCGCCTACAAGAACAATGTCAAATACGTATACAGCGACAAGGAAAAAGACAAAGCCTTGAAAGAGATCGGCGACAAGGCAAACCTGCAACGCTACAAAGGTCTCGGCGAAATGAACCCGTCTCAACTTTGGGAAACCACCATGAACCCCGAGAACCGCACGTTGCTTCTAGTGACGGTGGACGATGCCGCCGAAGCCGACCGCACCTTCGACATGCTGATGGGCGACGCGGTAGACCCCCGCCGCAAATTCATCCAGACGCACGCCAAGGCAGTGCGAAACCTGGATATTTAGCCAGCGTCTAACGTCCCGCAGGGTCAAACCTGCGGGACGTTTTCTTTTCCGGTCAAGGCTCCACCTTTCCTCTTTGTTATGAAAGTACCATAGTGATAGCCGGGGGAGGTGGAGTAAAATTTTAGAAACGGTCCGTTCATGAACCAAACTCAAAGCCCTAACCAAGTATTCAATCGTATCCTGCAAGCCACCGTCCTGTTCTACCAGGGCGTGGCAGTTGTGGCGTTCATTCTAACCATCGTTTTCGCGGTACGCTGGATGAACCAACCCTTCATCGGCGGATTCTTCGAAAGCACGCTCATCCTCAACGGAACCGGAAAAAACAATCCCGAACAACAGCCCTGGGCGCTCTACAAACAAGGATTCAGCTTCGGCGACCAACTGATGGCGGTGGATGGCAAGCCGGTCAGATCCTCCGCGGACATCCGCGACGCTCTCGCTTCATTTCAGACGGGGGATTCGGTTGCCCTCCTGATAAAAACATCCACCGGGGAAACAAAGACCGCCGATATCGTCCTTCAGGTATTTTCCTCCGCTGACCGTTTTGCCTACTTCATTATACCGGCGTTGATCAGCGGCGTATTTCTCTTCGTCGGCTTGTGGATCTTCGGCTTCCGCCGCAACGAACCGGCCGGGCGCGCCTTCTCCATTTTTTCCTCCTCCCTCGGAATTGCCATCGGCACCCTGTTCAACCTCTACACCACGCACGAATTTTCGCCCTTGTGGACTCTCTCCGTTGCCCTCGCCGGCGCATCGTTGATCGACCTCAGCCTGGTCTTCCCACAAGAGGCGCGTTTGGTGATCGGACGCGCCTACTTGCGAAGCATTGGGTATATCGTCGCCATTGTCCTTTCCCTGCTGGCATTCACGACGCTGTTCGATAGGGTAAACGCCCTGGCGTATGTGGGCGCATGGCAAAAGATCTACTCTTTCACCGGTTTCTCCGGATTGTTTTACTTCGGCAACCTCACCTATCGCGGCTTCTGGACGATCTCACCGGTAGTCAAGAGTCAAGCGCGTACCATCCTGATCGGTTCCTTGTTCGCATTCGTCCCCATTGTTTCCTGGTTGCTACTTTCTTCGTTTAACGATACACCCTTCAACCCCTATTTGTTCCTGTTCATGGTCGCGTTCCCGCTCGTGAACGGATTCGTGATCCTGCGTTACCGGCTCGTACGCACCGATTATTGGATTCGCCAGGGGATCGTATACAGCATCCTGACCGGACTCGTCATCGCCATATACGGCTTGCTGGTCAGCGGCATTGGGTTGATCTTCACCGACCAAATGCCATCGGACAATCCGTTTCTGATCGGCGGGCTGGTCTTTGTGGTAGCCGTCTTCCTCGACCCGGCGCGTACCCGCCTGCAAACCCTGGTAGACAGCGCCTTCTTCCGCGGGCAACGCGCCTACGAAGAACGATTGCGGACCTTCAGCCACGAACTCACCAGCGCGGTGGACTTGTATTCCATCGGTCGCGTCCTGCGCGAACAGATCGCCAGCAGTCTCGTCCCCGATCGCCTGCACATCTACATCTACGATTCATTGAACGATCAATATGCCGCCCTGCCCGGTGTCGACAGCCGCCCCACCAGCGACATCCGCTTCACCTCCGTCAGTCCGCTCGCGCGTCATCTTCAAGCGGAAAAAATTCCGCTCTATTTGGATTCCATCCACGAACCGGTCAATTTAAAAAGCGAAGATTCGCGCCTCGCCATCTTAGGCGCGCGGCTTTTTGTGGCGCTACCCGGCGAGGAGAAACCTGTCGGCTGGTTGGCGCTTGGCAATACGCTCTCCGGCAACGCATACACGCCGCGCGACCTCGACTTTCTCGAAAACCTTGCAGACCAGGCTTCGTTAGCCATTTCGCGCGTGCAAACCGTTCTCGACCTGGAACGGCGCGTGCAAGAGATGAACGCCCTCACTCGCGTTTCGCAAGGCGTGAACATCACCCTCACCTTCGACGACGTGCTCGAGTTGATCTTTGCGCAAGCGACACAGATCATCCCCTCCACACACTTTCACATCACCCTGCACAACAAAGCCGCCAATTATTTTTATTACGGCTTCTGCGTGGATGACCGCGAGCGCGCGCCACACCGTGAAAACAGACCCCTGCCGCCCAGTTTTGGTCTGGGACAAGAGATCATCCGCCGCGGCGCAACCATCCTCACGCAAGATTACTCGCGCGAATGCCAGGCGCGCAACATCACCGCCGCCTCGCCCGGCGTCTACGCATGGATGGGCGTGCCGCTGAACGCCGGCGCGGAGACCATCGGCGCATTGAGCGTCGCCAGCCGCGACGCCACCGTCACCTACACACACGCCCAGCTCGAACTCCTGCAAGCCATCGCCGACCAGACCGTAGGCGCCATCGTCAAAGCGCGCCTGCTCGAAGAGACACAGGAACGCGCCCGCCAACTTTCCACCTTAAACGAAATCACGCGGCAACTCACCTCCACGCTCGAACAGGAACCGTTGCTTCAATATATCCTCGATAACGCCGTCAGCATTTTAAACTGCGAATCGGGCTCGCTTTTCCTCATGGATGACCAGACCGGCGACCTCGTCTTCCGCGTCACAGTGGGACCTGCGGCTGGGAACCTGCTCGGTCAACGCATTCCCGCCGGGGCGGGGATCGTTGGGCGCGCCGTGCAAACCCGCGTGCCGGTCATCGAGAACGATGGGCAACGCTCCGCCATGCGTTTCGATGCCGCCGATAAACAGACCGGGTACCTCTCGCGTTCCCTGCTTGCCGTGCCCATGCTCATCAAAGACCGCGTGCTTGGCGTGATCGAAGTGATCAACCGCAACGACGGGCTTCCGTTCGTGGCAGACGACCAGAACCTGCTCACGGCGTTTGCGGGCCAGGCGGCGGTTGCCATTGAAAACGCCCGCCTGCTCGCCCTCACAGACCAGGAGCTTTCAGCCCGCGTGGAAGAACTCTCGATCATGGGTCGCATCGTGCGCGAGTTAAACGCCAGCCTCGATGTGGACCGCGCCATGAACATTACCCTCGACTGGGGCATGCGACGCTCGAACGCCGAGGCGGGATTGATCGGTATGTTGGAAGGGCAGGAACTGCGCATCATCGCGCAGGAAGGGTACGATGACTTGCTAAACGACGCCAGTGTTGCCTACACCACACTTGAACTACCCGCCGTCAAGGAGGCGATCGAAAAAGGTCAGCCGAATCAGGTGTCCCTGGTGGGAACCGGGCATCGCGGCGTCTTCCCCGGCGCGCATACCCAGATCATCGTCCCCATTCGCCGCGAAGCCGGTGTCATCGGCTTGATCCTGCTCGAAAGCGTCAGCGACTCGCAGGGCAACCTTGATTTTCTCAACCGCCTGAGCGACAACGCCGCCATCGCCATCTACAACGCGCAACTATACGGCGAGGTGCAACAGGCGAACACAGCCAAAAGCGAATTTGTTTCGCTCGTGGCGCACGAACTCAAAAACCCGATGACCTCGATCAAAGGCTATTCCGAACTTCTCGCCTCGGGCACGGTGGGGCAGATCAACGAAATGCAAACCAACTTCCTCGGCACGATCCGCTCAAATGTTGAGCGGATGTCGGTGCTGGTGTCGGACCTGAACGATAATGCCAAGATCGAAGCCGGGCGATTGAAACTCGATTTCACGCCGGTCAACCTTGCCGCCGTGGTGGAAGATGTGTTGCGTTCGACCCGCCGCCAGGTGGAGGAAAAACACCAGGAAGTGGAAGTCAGCATCCCGCCTCAATTGCCGCAAGTTTGGGCAGACCGTATCCGCGTGGGACAGGTGATGACCAACCTGGTCAGCAATGCAAACAAATACACCACCGACGGCGGAACAATCATGATCGGCGCGGAAGAAACCGCCAATCGATGGGACGAGTCTGGCGCGAGGCGTGTGGCGCACCTGTGGGTGCGCGATAACGGCATCGGCATCAGCGCCGAAGACCAGGTCAAGATCTTCCAGCGATTCTTCCGTTCGGATGATATGAAAGCGCGCGAAGCGCCGGGCACCGGACTGGGATTGAACATTACGAAAAGTTTGGTTGAAATGCAGGGCGGGCGCATCTGGTTCGAAAGCGAATATAGGAAGGGAACCACGTTCCACTTTACGGTTCCGATCGCGGAAGGAATCTCGCAAACATGACGTTACATTTTGCGGTCGGGCAGGCGCACGCGTTGAATGGTCGCGAAGCCAGTTTGCAGGCAACCCATCAGGCGTTGAACCGACTCGGTCCCGTCACGCCCACGTTTGGCATGGTTTTTGCATCGCACCAATATCAGGCGCGCGATGTGGTGAGCGGCATCTCGGGTTTGCTGGGCGATACGCCCATCATCGGCATGAGCAGTCCCGTTGGCATCACCAATGAGGGCGCGCATCCGAACTCGGTGGTGATCGCGCTCATGGCGGGCGATGTGCAAGCCGAAACGCACTGGATCCCCGGCTTTGCCCAGTCGGCGCGCGAGGCGGGCGCGAAACTGATGAAAACCGTCATCGATCACAAAGATAACCGCGCCCTGTTCTTTTTTGCCGATGGCTTCAACGGCGATGCCGACCAGTTGTGCAACGCGATCCCCAATGTGACCTTTCCGCTGACGGGGGCGCTCTCCTCCGGGGATATGCATACGGGTCATTCCTACCAGCTGGCTGGTCCGCAAACCGGAGGCGGCGCGCTCACGGCGGCGTTCCTGCGCGGCAACTTCCGCGTGGGTATCGGCGTGGCGCACGGGTGGAATCCGGTCGGCGCGCAATTCCGCGTGACACGTTCGCGCGGCTTTTGGTTGCGCACCTTGGATGGCAAGCCCGCCTCCGAAACCTATGCGCGTTTGTTCGGCTACCCGGCGCGTGATTGGGCATTCCCTCCGCTGAGCCACCTGGCGAGGCTGTACCCGCTGGGCGTGGAACAAGGCGACCAAATGACGATCCGCTCCCCCATCCGTGTGGAAGCGGATGGCAGTTTCCGCATGAACGCGCCCGTCCGCGATGGCACCGACGCGTATTTGCTGGTCGGTAGTCGCGTCTCGTGTGAGAACGCCGCCCACTCCGCCGCGCAACAAGCCTTGAAAGCGCTGGATGGGGCAAAGCCGGTCTTCGCTTTTGTGATGGTTGATCTTGCCTGGGAGATGTTGTTGAAATCTCATCCGGGCGCCGAGGTTGCCGCCTTGCGTGAAATTTTCGGGTCAGCCCTGCCGATGGCCGGCGGGTATTCGCTTGGGCAGATCGTGCCGGGGAAGATGCCTGTGCCGCAGTTATTGAACCAACATATCGTTGTCGTTGCCTTTGGGGAAGATAGTTAAATACGCAAAGTGAACTTTGCGGCACAGACTCCCAACGGGGTATGATTAGGGGTGGAATGAGGAGTAAAAATGAAATTCAAACCGGTTTTCTTTTTATGTTTCATATTGTTGAGCGCTTGCCTGCCGACGCCTGCCGCTCCCCCTAGCGCCTCGGTTGAGCCATCTTTTACGCCGCTTCCGCCGCCAACGTTGACTTCCCTGCCTCTGATTACCGCAACGCCAACCTTCATTTCCACCGAATCGCCGACCCCGTTACCCGTAGGCAACACACCCATCTCGACATCGACACCGGCTCCCGCCAACGCTGGATTTTGCACAGACCCGCAGGCGATGGCGGTGATCGATTCGTTCAAATCCTCCATGCTCAACGAAGATGGTCCGTTATTGAGCCTGCTCGTAAGCCCGGTCAGCGGCATGGATGTCCGTTTCTTCCGCGCTGGGAACGTATTGACCTATTCTCAAGAGCGGGCAAAATTCCTTTTCATATCAACGTATCAAGCGGATTGGGGAGCGCGCCCCGCCAGCGGCGAGAAGGTGATCGGCGCATTCCACGAGGTGGTTGTGCCCGAGTTGCAGAAATTCCTCCAACAAGCTTACACGTTGCACTGCAACGAACTCCGTTATGGCGGCGCAACTTATCAACCCACTTGGGCGTATAACGGAAATTTTTACGCGCTCCACTTCCCCGGTACCGAGGAATTCGGTTTCCTCGATTGGCAAACATGGGTGATCGGCATCGATGACGTGAACGGCGCGCCATACATCTATGCGCTGACACAGTTTTTTTGGGAGCCGTAGATAATATTCGCCTTGTATCCATCGCCTCTATTTCCCTGGCGGACGTTCCCAAACGTCCGCTATTTTTTTCGGGTCTCCCGTAATTAACGGGAAAGAGCTTCACCACGAAGGGCACAAAGTACACAAAGGCAAAAAAAGAGCCTAGATTCCTTGGGTTTTCCTTTGTGACCGTCGTGTCCTTTGTGTTTGAAAAAAAGGTTTCCCGTTAAAAACGGTAGAGCCTTTTTTTCTTATCAGGCATTCCGCAGTTGGCGGGCAGTTGCACTGCCGCCGCCACAGTGCAACTACGGCGCAACAGGTTCAACTGCGTAAGTCCTGCTCATGTAAGAATTAGTCCAGCCAGGTAGACTAAGCATTAAATTTATTGTAAAAACTTGCAATAAGGATTCGATATGTCTTGTGGCTTAGCATACGCTCCCCAACTTCGCTCGCTGGGTTACCGCATCACCCCGCAACGGATGGCGATCCTGCATGTGTTGTGTCACTCGGGGAAGCATCTTTCGCCGCGCGATGTGTATCAAAAGGCGAAAAAAGATCTTCCGACTCTCACCGAGCCTACGGTCTATCGCACCTTGGATTTTCTTGCCAAGAACGGGCTGGTGCGTCCGACCCAAGCGGGTAAAGGACGTTTACGGTATGAAATGGCAAAGGACGAGCACCATCACCTCGTTTGCCGCGTATGCGGCGACGAGATCGAAGTGGAGCATGAACTGCTCGAAAGTATGTATCGCAAAATGGAATCAACCAGCGGGTATCAACGTATTGATCGTCATGTGACTTTCTTCGGGGTGTGCCCGGAGTGTCTAAAAACCTAAACGAGGAGAATACCATGCACTACTCACCTGTAGCCCTTCATATTCCCGACGGATTCTTGTCGCTGGTAGTTTCGCTGATCTGTTGGGCGATCACGGCAGTCGTACTGGCAATGGCTGTCTCGCGCACAAACAGATCGCTCGGCGAAAAACAAGTTCCGTTGATGGGTATCATGGCGGCGTTCATCTTCGCCGCGCAGATGCTGAACTTCCCGGTTGCGGGCGGCACCTCGGGGCATTTGCTGGGCGGCGCGCTTGCGGCGATCGTGCTCGGTCCGTGGGCGGGGATGTTGGTGATGACGGCGGTCATTGCCGTGCAGGCGTTGTTGTTCCAAGATGGCGGCTTGATCGTCATGGGCGCGAACATTTTGAACATGGGCTTGATCACCGCGATGATCGGGTATGGTTTGTATCGCAGTGTTTCGAATGCAAGCCGCACGACGAAGCTTGTTGTGGCTGGCGTTGCCGCATGGCTTTCGGTGATGGCGGGCGCGCTCGCCACCGCGCTTCAGCTGTGGTTGAGCGGAACGAGCGATCTGCAAACCGTGACCATCGCCATGTTGGGAGTGCACGCGTTGATCGGGGTCGGCGAGGCGTTAATCACCGTTGCCGCGTTGACATTCATCATGCAAACCCGCCCCGACTTGTTGGATGAAACATCCGCTTCGGCGCAGGGTGGGCGTGGATGGGTGATCCCGGGCATTGCCCTTTCAGTGGCGGTTGTTTTGCTTTCACCGCTTGCTTCCGCTCATCCCGATGGGCTCGAACGCGTGGCGAAGAATATGGGCTTCCTTGAACTCGGGCAGTCTGCGCCGTATTCGATCATCCCCGATTACACGGTTCCGTTCCTCGGCACGACAGCGCTTTCCACGATTGTTGCCGGCATCATTGGCGCGTTGGTTGTGCTTGGGCTTTCGATCCTTGCGGGCAGGTCGTTGCAGAAGAAATCGCAAATGAGCAAGTAGGCAAATGTGGTCTTGGTTTCGACACAGCTTCGCTAGTCAACCCAGCGGATACGTCCCGCGATGCTTTGTCTTCGTGGCGCGAACATCACGCACCACTCCGCTCAGCACGCGCGGGGCTACTCGACCATCAATCGTCAATCCAAAATCGTAAATCGTCAGTCGTAAATCCAAAAATCGTAATTCGCCATGCATTCCGACGCCTTTGACCGTTATCACCACGGACACAGTTTCATCCACGACCTTGACCCTCGCGTCAAGGTCGTGGTGACGGTTGGATTCATCCTCTCGAACGCGCTACTCCCCGACGGCGCGTGGACGGCGTTTGCGCTGGCGTGGATGTTTGTGTTGGTCGCAAGTTATTTCTCAGAGCTGGGGTTTGGGTTCACCTTCCGCCGTTCGTTCATTGCATTGCCGTTCGCGCTCGCCGCGATCACCGTTTTATTTTCCATTCCGGGCAAGCCAGTCACATCGTTTCAATTTTTGATGTGGCATTTCACCATCACCGACGCGGGGCTCTTGCGATTTGCGAGCATCGTCATCCGTTCGTGGTTGTCGGTGCAGATGGCGATCCTGCTTGTGGCGGTGACGGAGTTCCCAAAGATCGTCCATGCGCTTCGGCATTTGCGCGTGCCGGCGGTGTTGACTGTGATCATTTCGTTCCTCTATCGTTATCTCTTCGTGCTGGCAGACGAAGTCTTGCGACTGCTGAGGGCGCGCGAAGCCCGTTCGGCGCGCGCGGCAGGCAGAGGGGCGGGAGGAAGCGTGCTGTGGCGGGCGCGCGTCACCGGGAATATGGCGGGTCAATTATTTTTACGGAGTTACGAGCGCAGTGACCGCGTCTACAATGCGATGCGTTCGCGCGGTTACACAGGCGAGTTGATGACGATCCATCCGCATCATGTTCATGCAAGCGATTGGTTGATTGCTTTGCTGTCGTTCGTTTGTCTTATGATCATGCAGGTTGTCGGGAGGGCGGTGTGACCGATATTGTTTCCGTGCGCGATCTGCATTTTTCGTATCCCGATGGTCACACGGCGTTGCGCGGCGTTACGTTCACGCTATGTGAAGGAGACAAGGTGGCGCTGGTGGGACCGAATGGCGCGGGAAAATCCACGCTGATGTTGCAACTCAACGGCATTCTTACCGGGCGCGGCGACATCGAGATCGGGAACATGCGCCTCACGCGCGACAATTTGCCTGTCATCCGCTCGAAGGTGGGACTCGTCTTTCAGAATCCCGACGACCAGCTTTTTTCGCCGACGGTGTTCGAGGATGTGGCGTTCGGTCCGCTTCACATGAGACTGCCCGAAGACGAAGTATTTCGCCGCGTAGACAGCGCGCTCGAATCGGTGCGCATGTCTTCGTATCGCGACCGCTTGTCGCATCACTTGAGCGTGGGCGAGAAAAAACGGATCGCGATTGCCACCGTGCTTTCGATGAACCCAAGCATTTTGATTCTTGATGAACCTTCAGCGGGTCTCGACCCGCGCGCGCGGCGGACGCTGATCAATTTACTGCGCGACCTGCCGATCACCATGCTGGTCTCCACGCACGATATGCGATTGGTGGATGAATTATTCCCGCGCACGATCGTGATGGATGAAGGCTTGATCGTGGCGGATGGCGCGACGAAAGAAATTTTGCAAAATGAATCATTCTTGAACGCGCATGGGTTGGAGAAGCCGTGAGGAGAGGTAAACGAGTAGGCAAGTAAACACACAGACAGGGAGTTGAGTGATGTTTTTCAGACTCTTTTGTTTTCGTAATACTTGAATAATAAATTCTCTACCGTACATGAGAAGATTTTTACCGCAAAGCACGCTAAGGTCGCCAAGTTAAAAAGGTTCTCTTTGCGTTCTTTGCGGGTGTCGCATGGCGCCATGGCGACGCTTAGCGGCGCACATGTACGGTAGAGAGATTATAAAAAGATGTCTGACATATTTGTGTATGAAAAATTAATTTGCCTTAACAAGATTTATGAGGGAGGAGTAGAATGCCAAAAGTTATTCCATTGGGGGAAACCCAATGAGGAAAGCCAACAAAAGTTCAGATAAATAAATTAGCACAAGTTTCTGGTTACGGATCAAACTCGGGAGGCATCATGTTTGCAGTGAAACCAAGAATCGAAACTGTTTTCCGCATTGTAGTGATCGCGGCGTTGCTGGCGGGCGCTTCGGCGCGGATCGGACATTTCGATCACGCTGAACAACGGAGACCAACTCGGCGCGCGCGCCAAAGCGAACGGAGACGTGGATGTGTACAAGAACGGTTCACCCCTCGGGACGGTCAGCGTGACCGCCTGGGCGCCTTACTCCGGCGGAGGCTACATCGGCTTGTGGTACTCCAACGCCAGCGGCGCGATCGTAGATGACTTCGGCGGCGGCAACGTCTCTGCGGCGGCAACCGCGACGCCAACGAATACCGCTACGCCTATGCAGACCAACACACCCTCGCTCACTCCGACGATTACCAACACGCCTACGATCACGAGTACTCCCCCTCTTACCCTTACACCGTCGGACACACCGATTCCTTCCGACACTCCGACTGTTACCTTCACCCCGTCTCAAACGCTCACCCCATCACAGACCTTCACTCCGTCCTTCACGCCTACGCTGACGAATACACCTACTCTCACCTCTACCCCCGGACAGCCGCCGCAAGGACCCGTTACCATCACTTACGAATACGACCCTCTCTACCGCCTCACCGAAGCCAACTACTCGACTGGTGATTACTATCATTACACATACGATGCTGTTGGGAATCGCACTTCACAGACTACACAGTTAGCAGTGACCAGTTATCAGTATGATGTTGCCAATCTCTTGACCAGTGTGAATGGCGTAAATTACACATGGGACAACAACGGCAACCTGCTCAACGATGGCGTGAACACGTATGCCTATGATTCCGCCAATAGATTGATCTCAATGAGTAATCAGTCAACAGTGAACAGTTACCAGTACAACGGATTGGGTGATAGACTCACTCAATCCGTGAATGGCAGTACAACTACATACGCCCTTGACATCAACTCCTCCTTGCCAGAAGTTCTCAGCGATGGACAATTCACTTACCTTTACGGCTTGGATAACATCGCTCAAGTGAATGCGGGCGGAACACAATATTTCCTTGGCGATGCGCTCAACAGTACACGGCAGTTAACCAATGCCAGCGCGCAGATTACGCTTGCGCACAGTTACGATCCGTTTGGGAGTGTGAGTTTTAGCGCGGGGAATGGACAGTCCGTGTATGGGTATACCAGCGAGCAGAGCGATCCTTCGGGGTTGATGTATTTGAGGGCACGATATTACAATCCCGATACTGGTAGGTTCACATCCAGAGATACATGGGAGGGAAATGATAATATACCTATGTCGTTCAACCTCTGGAATTATGTTCAGTCTAACCCAGTGAATTATACAGATCCTTCAGGACACGATAAATGCTTGAGTGGGGAATTTGACTACCGCGCGCGCGCCGATTTTGCAGAAAAATATGTCCAAAGAAAGAATGTCGATATCCTGAACACGTACACAGCTGCCGGCATTGGTGTTCAATGTTATTCACTTGACCGGCCATACAGAGACAAATATCAAGGCGCCGGTATTGCACAGATAACTGATCGGCAGGTCGAAGAGGCATATGGCGATAAGGTATTTCATTTAGGAAAAGATGGCAAACCGGATGAGTTTGATGAGAATGGCAAGCCAATAGTTCGAGGTTATGGGCTTCGGTGTTGGATTTTCCTTGCAAACAACTGTACGGTGTGCAAAACCCGCGACGAACTGCAAGCGACCCTGCGGAACGGTCAAGAATTCGAAGCTGTCTACAAGTTGGAAGATATTCATGGCCAGGTAAAGGAAACTGACTGGGCTGTGGAATATATGAGAAGAAGGATTCAACAGGTCTTGGATAATTGTATAGGATGCAATGATACTGATAGGTTTATTGCAGCGGCCTTGGGTCAAAATGGACCAGGGCTTCATCCAGGAGCCATGCGTGACCTTTCTATCGCGGGCCCTAATAATGACTTCCGAAGCGCTCCCTATTTACCAATTGATTGGGAAGCATATTTTGCAGATCGGATTCAAAGGAATCCCAGGCAGGGGACACATGACACACGACTTCAATTGGAGTTGTTTTTCGGGGTTGCAAGGGAGTTACATCGGAGAAGCCCTACCGGATGGTATATTCCCAGTCGCTTAAATAATAGATATATACGCGATCTAAATGATGGCTGAACAATGAAAAACAAGAGATTAAGAATCGTCCTTTACATCTTATGCATGGGTGCCCTCATTCCAGTCGGAGCTATATTGATCCGTGATCCCATTTTTATGGACTCGCAAGAAAGGAGATACCCTGATTCCTTTTTTAGCAGTTATAGCTCCAACGGCGCATTTAGATTTGATGTAGAAACAATTCTAGAAGCTCTGCAACAAGGAGAGACGAATTCGTTTGTGCCTATTGACGCCACATCCGGTACGCAAAATTATGAAGGTATTGCCGAATGGAAGCAAGCTGATTACTTGTTGATTGCTAATGCACTCCACCAATTTTTGTGGGGAGAGACAACAGATGATTGGAATTTGAATGACATGTCATTTCTTGGTAAATGTAACGATCAATTCGTGTTCGACATTGCAAAAATCTCGTACGCGAAACCGATAGGACTACAAGAGTATAGATTTCATATGATTGGAATATATCCACGTGCGGGCGAAGGCGAATGGGGAGGAAGCGACTTTCCTCGTTCGTTGTTCGAACGACAATATTTCATTGACAAAGAGAAACTTGCAATAGAACTTGAAGACGCGCTTCAAATAGCAGAGAACAACGGCGGAGCGCAAACCCGACTAAATGTTAATGATCGCTGCTCAGTAAGCGTTTCTTTGAGTCCCTATCCTTATCCTCAGTGGGAAATCTCGTATTCCTTGGTTCCAACTCGAATTTTTGAAATCAAAATAAATGCGTACACCGGCGAATTCGAAGTTTTAGAACGATAGACATAATTCTTGGATCGATAAAAATGCAACTGGCTGATCAGGAGAACAAATGCGTTAGCAATTATGGTTAGATGAAAACGGTGGCTTATGGCATTAAGGTTATCGTTGATTCCCCCGATTTTGAATTCACTGCCAGGGCGTGCCATTGCGCCAGTTTTTCAGGCACAGGATACGGATACACCCACGCCTACTGCAACTGATACACCGGCACAAACCCCGACAGATACCCCTACGCCTACAGCGACTCCTGCTTCACAATCGGGTTCCATCGCGATTAATTACATATACGATCCTCTGTACCGCTTGGAAGAAGCCAATTACTCAACGGGAGACTACTATCACTACACGTATGATGCGGTCGGCAATCGCGAAACGCAAACCACGCAGTTATACCTTACACGGTGACAAATTGCGCTTTTTCAAAGAGCTGAAAACGCAAGGATAGCAGAGAATCCAAGTCCGATTTGTGAGTAGTTTGGGTCTGAAACAGACATTGTGAAATTGCTTCTTTGAAC
>WBZR01000611.1_pt1 | contig 54516 bp, 41 predicted proteins | sample 5204231 | NCBI WGS metagenome assembly WBZR01 (sample SAMN12412403, study PRJNA552823) | activated sludge metagenome | isolation source: activated sludge from anammox sidestream of wastewater treatment plant... | place: USA: Virginia | collected 2017-08 | reverse complement strand
TCCTTGATGCGGTTCTCCATGTCGCCGCGGGCCGTGTACAGACCGTCGTAGATATCGTTCGGCGTGCGGTCGGTCAGGTTGGTCACCACGAATCGAACGTTGGGCCCCTGAACCAGCCGCTCGGCCTCCCGAAGCAACAGACCCCCGGCGTCTGAGGTGAGCGTTCCGCCTGTGAAATCGGCCACGATTTTCTTGCGGCCGAGACTGGAAAAGAACATCGGTTTGCTGTTACAGTCTGTCACGAAAAAGCCTCCCTGCCTATGGACCGGAATGTTCTTAAGAAACCCCAGTCTACAAGGCTTCGAGGCTTTTTCTATTCCTATTCAACGCCGACCTGATGAAATATTCGGGTTATGTTCGCCGGGGTGGACTTCGTCCTTGTACTTCACTTTGCCCAGATAGGTCACGCAGGTGAGTAGTTGCCGCAAGCTGCCCTTGTCGAAGTGCCGCCCTCCACGCGCTGTTCCCTTGCGGGTCGTCCATTGCTTGGCCCGCCAGCCCCGGTTGGCCAACTCCTCCGCCGTTCGGATCAGCGACTGCTTCTCGATGTAGAGTTTGAAGATCGCCCGGACCCGCTCGGCCTCTTCGGCGTTGACCTGCAACTTCGAGTCCTTGGTCAGGTCGTAGCCCAGGACCGGCATCCCGCCCGACCATTTCCCCTTACGCCGCGCCGCGGCAATCTTGTCCCGGGTCCGTTCTGAGATGATCTCGCGCTCGAACTGGGCGAAGGACAGCAGGATGTTCAGGGTCAGCCGCCCCATCGAATGAGTGGTATTGAACTGCTGGGTGACCGAGACAAAGGAGATGCGATACTTCTCGAAGGTCTCCATGAGCCTTGCAAAGTCCAGAAGCGACCGACTCAGGCGATCGACCTTATAGACCACGATGCAGTCGATCCGCCCAGTCTCAACGTCGGCCATCAGGCGCTTGAGCGCCGGCCGCTCGATGTTGGCCCCGGTGAATCCGCCATCGTCGTAGCGCTCGGGAAGCGCCACCCAGCCCTCGGCCTTCTGGCTGGCAATGAAGGCCTCCCCCGCCTCGCGCTGGGCGTCGAGCGAGTTGAACTCCTGCTCCAGACCTTCTTCAGTACTCTTGCGGGTATAGATGGCACAGCGAATCTGATTGATGCGCCGGGCCTTGGTGTTGTTGCCGGTCATGAGGCCACCTTTTCTTTCGGGCCCGCGGCGCTGAGGCCAAAGAAGTGAAACCCATTCCATTGGCAGCCGGTGACTTTGCGGGCAATGGCCGTCAACGAGCGATAGGCCTCGCCGTCGTATTCGAAGCCCTTGCTCAAGACGCGCACGTGGATCGACTGGCCCTTGTAGACGCGCCGCAGCATCGTGCCTGCCGCAGGCAACCGGTCGTCACGCGGCACCCGAAGCGGGAGCACGATCGACGATTCAGGCGATTCTTCAGTCTCGTTGGCCTTCGGTGCGCTGATTCGCAGATCAGCATCGTTTGCCAATTCCATCGCCCGCTTCCTGGCCCGTTCGGACAGGCCGCCTTCGCGGATGGCCTGCAAGCGCCAGATGATGCGCTTGATCAGGTGCTGGCGATTGAATGACCGTGTCTTCTCACCGAAGACCTCGCCATAGCGATCTCGCAGCTGGCCAATGGTCATCTTGTTAAGCGCTCTTAGCGCCGTCTCCACGTCCGTTCGCATGTTCATACCTCCTGCGTCCTCTCGGGTTGACGCCGGGACCCATCAGGGCCAGAGGGCGAACACACCTCAAGGCCGGAAGCGTCGGATTCCGGCAAATGGGCGTCGATTTCTGGCGGTGAGGTGGCCCCGTGGCGCGCCCGGCGTACCCCTTCGGCCAGGATGGCGGCGATTTCGTGGATTCGCTTGTCGGGTGTGAGAGATGCTTCGTCTTCGGGCGCAAGGCACATGGCGTGGTCTCCTGTGAGGCCCACGCCGGCGTGCGCTTGGCGCTCGGCCGGACGTCTGGCTGGATGTCATCGACGGGGCACCGATCCGTGGTGCCCGCGTTCAACTATCTATATACGCAGAATCGTTTCGTGATGTGTTCGGACCGCGAATCAAACTACCCTGTTAACCCGACGCAGGTGTTAAGCGCAAGAGGGTGAGAGTTCGAGAGCGCGGGGCCGGGGGCCGTGGTCCCACCTCGGGGAGCGCGAGCGCCCGGTCGCGGTACAGCGCCGGACCGAGAGTCGGGCGAATCTGCGTTTTTTGGATAACGTCTAGGGGGTTGCGCGAGTTACGACGGTCTGTTTTGCCTACGCGCGCGGAGCGGGCCGTTAACAAAATCGCCGGCGCTTTCTGCCTTGGAGGGAATACCTCCGGGGGTACCCCACACCGCGCACTTCCTCTCCGTGGATGACGCCAAACGCCACGAGTTGGCTGCACTACAATGTCCACTTTGTCCGGTCTTTTGGGGTCCTCAAAACGCGCAAATCATTGTGGCACAAAGCGCTGGTTCATGTCCGCTTCGTGTCGACCGGCATTTACCCAGTTTACCACTGCGATTAATTCTTAGAGTCCTGTTGGTTCGACTGGACGTACGAAGAAATGCCTTTCCGTCAATTTCCAAGTTAGTTCAACAAGAGTTCACACGTTGTCGGTCGCCCTCGGTCATTCGAATGACGTTCGAAGGGCGTTCGAAGAATTCACCTAGAAATGACGTCTCGGAAGTTTCTAGCGCGCGCGCAACGTCCATTTGCCGCGCGCCACGTACGATGCGCCAAATCCTAACGAGCGAGCCGATCATCACTTGCGCCGCAATTCACACTGGAAATCTGTCCGGTTTTCTTGGCTCACTGTCCGGTTTTTGCCGGCGCGCCGTCCAGTTTTCGCGGGCGCGCATTCCAGTTTTCGAAGTGGCGATCATGCCTGATACGTGGCACTGTTTTTGTACGGACAAGTTGGCGTACGCAAAAAAAATCTTCAACAAAATGACTCTAACCACTTGATAATTTTGGAGTGTTGGTCAACTAATATGTCGACCCCGAAGATGTCAACGCGATGGATCGCGCAAACACATCTGCGAGTTGGGCTTCAAAGGAATGAAGCAAATGCCTTTATTTACTGCATTAAGTCTTGCATTCATTCTCAGGGGTCCAATTGTTGTCGGTTTCATTCGACACGACTGCGATCAGGCTCTCTGCTCTGTTGCCTGGGCAGTTAATCTTATCTTCGAGTGCGCATATCAAATTGAAGTCAAGACGCCATTACCTAGATATCGATACTGGCATTACGTGCAAATGCAAACGAGGTAAGACGACATGCCACTAAGAATTCGGAAAGTCGCGATCAAGAAGATCAATCCAGCGCCGTACAACCCCCGCGTTGACCTTCAACCCGGCGACGAAGAGTACGAGCGCCTTCATCGATCGCTCGATGAATTCGGCTGCGTCGAACCCTTGGTTTGGAATGAACGAAGTGGCCATCTGGTCGGCGGGCATCAGAGACTGAAGATTCTGGTGGCCAACGGCGCAAAGGAGGTGGAGGTCAGCGTCGTCGATCTGCCTCCGGAGCGCGAGAAGGCCCTTAACATCGCCCTCAACAAGGTCCAGGGGGATTGGGATCGTCATAAGCTGGCTGCCCTCCTGGATGAACTCGGGACGATCCCTGACTTCGACGTCTCGTTGACCGGCTTTGACCGCGTCGAAATCGGGCAACTCCTGGATCGATTCGGGGACCAGAAGTCGGCCGGAGAGGATGGATTCGATCTAGCTGACTCGCTCGACGAGGCGGCTGAGGAACCGCCCGTGACCCAGCCGGGAGAGCTCATCGAGTTGGGTCCCCATCGGCTTCTGTGCGGCGATTCCGCGAAATCTGAGGATGTGGCCCGGCTACTACAATGTATACAGGTAGACTTGGTCTTTACCGACCCGCCCTACAACGTCGCCTACTACGGGGGCAATCGACCCACCCCGCAGAAGGCCCGCCCCAAGCGTTCCCGCCAATGGCGACGAATCTACCACGACAATCTGACCCAGGAAGATTACGAATCCTGGCTGGGCGGCATTCTTGACGGGATGCTCGCATCACTTGCACCGGGTGCGCCATTTTACCTTTGGAATGGCCACCGGCAGTTCGGGCCGATGCATGCCCGGCTCTCGGCCGCCGGCGCGCACATCTCCTGCGTCCTCACCTGGGCCAAGGAACGATTCGCGATTGGATACGGCGATTTCAATCAGCAAACGGAATTCTGCCTCTACGGCTGGAAAGATGATGGCCAGGCCCATCGCTGGTACGGCCCGACCAATGAGTCGACACTTTGGCAGGTCCCCCGCGACTGCACCCGGGAGTATCGACATCCCACCCAAAAACCCATTGCCCTCGCCGAGCGGGCCATCGTCAACAGCAGCCGTCGGGATGATGTGGTGCTTGATCTTTTCTTAGGCTCGGGCAGTACGCTCATCGCCGCCGAACGACTGACCCGTCGGTGCTTCGGGATCGAACTGGACCCGCGCTACTGCGATGCGATCGTTCGGCGTTACCTGACATTCGTCGGTGACCTTCAGCCGTTACATGACCTGCGCCAGCGCTACCTGGCCCGGCTGGAGGTTGCATTGTGAAGCCGACGGCCCCTTCCACTTCCCAGGAGGGCCCCCCTGAAATCCCGGTCCTGACACTCATCAACGAGATCAAGGACAGGCGGACTTCTCCCAAGGGACTGTCGACCGAGGATCGGCGGCGCTGCGTGGAATTCCTGCGGACCGAGGGATATGTCATCGCCGAGATTGCCCAGATCCTCGGCCGCAATGAACGGACCATTCGTCGGGACATCAACCAGATCCGTGAAGAACTCGCCCTGGCCCCGGACCCGCGATTCGCCGAGCGGATGATCGGTCAATTGGCCCATGAAGCGGAAGTGTCGATCGCGCGATTGCGCCGCATCGCCCGCGAGGGAGGTTGCTCCGGCATGGAAAGACTGATGGCCGAAGGGATGGCCTGGAAGACTTTTAAGGAGTTCTTCGAGAAGCTCCAGTCGGTCGGCTACCTGCCCCGCGTCCCCACCGGCGTCGTGGCCGAGGTCTATCAGCGGCTCGATGCCGAACCCATCGCCGCCTATGACCAACTCGCGAAGGAACTGCAGGAGGTCGTGGAAGTCTCCAAGGCAACGGGCCGTTTAACCACCGAGCAGGCCGACCGCTGCATGGCGCTGCAAGAAGAGGTCGAGCGCGGTCGGATGTCGGTCCGACTCGATCGACTCAAAGAGGACGTCAAGGCGCAAGAACCCTAACCCCCCTACTGGCGGGCTTGATGCCCCTATGGAGATGTGCAGGATGCACGCTGTCGGACAACTTCAAACATCTAGAATCGAATCGCAGTTACGAACTGAACGGCGAAATGCCGCACAACACTCCCTCGACGCCTTCGCGAGGTTCTACTTCGCTCAGCACTTAAGCCGCCCCCCCAGCAAGATGCACATGGAACTGTACGAACTCCTTCAGGAGTTGCCGCCGGGAGGACGATTGGCTGTGGCCGGCCCGCGCGGCAGCGCCAAGAGCACGCTCGTCAGCCTGATCTACCTCCTCTGGTTCATCTGCTACAAGAAGGCCAAGTTCATCGTCCTGGTCTCCGACACCGAAGAAAAAGCCGCCGACTTCCTCGGTCATGTGAAGGACGAATTGGTCGAGAACGACCGCCTCGTCGCCGACTTCCCCGAGGTCTGCGAGCAAGGTGGCCATTACCCCCGTTGGCCACGCTGGCGCAAGAATGAGATCATCACCGCCAACAAGGTGAAGGTCACGGCGCTGGGTTACGGCCAGAATATTCGGGGTAAGCGCCATCGCCAAGATCGACCCGAACTCATCCTCCTCGACGATGTCGAGGGACGTGAGAACACGGCGACGGCCGAGGGCCGCTTCAAGTTGGACGAGTGGTTCCACAAGGCCATCCTCAAGTCGGGCACCCGCGATACGCGGGTGGTTGTCGTCGGGACCATCCAGCACTACGACGCCCTGCTCTCCAAGTTGACCGACCCCACGAAAAACCCCATGTGGATCGGCCGCATCTATCGCTCGGTCATGGCCTGGGCATCACGGCAGGACCTTTGGGAATCGTGGGTCGCGATTCTTCGACGCATGGATGAGTACGACGGCGCGACCGGTCCTGCCGCCGCCAAGGCCTACTTCGAGGCCCATCGTGATGCGATGCTGGAGGGGACCGATGTCCTGTGGCCGGAGTGCGAGGACTATCACACCCTGATGCTCATGCGCGAAGGCGAAGGGCCGGCTGCCTTCGATTCCGAAAAGCAGAACGAGCCGGTCAATCCGGCAGACTGCTACTTTGCAGACGAGGACTTTCGGTTCTGGGATGAGACCTGGCCGACCGAGCAAGCGCTGATCGCCTCGCTGGAGAGCAATGCCCAATTCTTCGGGGCCTGCGACCCTTCCCTCGGGAAACTCGGCAAACATGCCGACGACTCGGCGATCATCACCCTGCTGAAAGATGCCAAGAGCGGCAATCTCTATGTCCTCGACGCCGACATCGCCCGGCGGAAGCCGGACAAAATCATCGACGACATTCTCGACTACCAGCGCATCCGGAAATACGCCCGGTTCGCCCTGGAGACCAACCAGTTCCAGTCCTTTATGAAGGATGAGCTCGAACGGCGTTCAAAGGCCAAAAGCCTCTACCTCCCGGTCGAAGGCATCAACCACACCACCGACAAGATGGGCCGCATTCAGAGCCTGCAGCCGTTGATCCGTTCGGGCGCGCTACAGCTTTGCAAAAGGCATCGCGTCCTCATCGAGCAGCTCCGGCTCTTCCCCAAGGCCTCACATGATGACGCCCCCGATGCCCTGCAAATGGCCGTGCACCTGGCGCGCGTCGTGGGTGGTGGACCGACCAAGGAAGAATGGGAGGAATGCTTCCGCTTGAACAGGGAGCTGCACGCCCGGCGCCACGATTGCGGGACGCTGTTCGGCGTGTCGGGATCGGCTGAGGATTGGGCGTGGCTTCTCTGATGCAGATTGTTCCCAATCAAAGCGGAGGTAAGGCAGGTTGAACTGGCGAAATGAATCTGGAAAGTACCTTAAAGAGATGTGTAACGTGCGGATCACCACCCTAGGGTCGAAGGAATCAACTAGTTCACAGCCAAACGGGGGCGCATCCCGAGTCTTCGGAAGCGGGTGCGGTCCTCTCACGAAACCGACGGTGACACGGAGTCAATAAGAAAAACCTCATGAGGAGCTCGAGTCATGCGCGTCAACTTACGAACCTTTTTGGCCTTTCAACTCAACGGGGCCGCCTGCTGCGGCCGCTACGACGATGTGTCAATTGACCTGATCAAAATGCACGTCGAACATGGGACGATCATGGAATTCCTCAAGGAACGCCTGGGGATGGACTTTGACGCCGGTTTCCTGACCCCGCTCGACCGGATGGAGCTATTGGACGAGTGGATGGACATGCTGGGGATCGCAGAAACCCGAAAGTTCTGCGTCGAGCGGAATGGCCTTTGTCTGCTGGTGGCCTATTTGCTCGAAGGCATCCAGCGCCGGCTCTGGGATGCCCGAAAGCTCGGCCTGTGGCGCGAGGATGAGCTTGAATGCACGGTGGATGGCGGTGAATCGGATAATACAGCCAAGCACAAAGGATAACTTCGGCAGGAATTGGCCAACCTTTGACTACGGGCCGACGCGGGTTGATTTGCGGATGCTACAGCCCTGACGGCAATGAGTAGCAAAATGGTAGTGTAAAGCCCAAGGACTCGCAATGTGGATGTGCTGGCATTCGCGTCTTGTCCCGCCCAGCGTGAAGTACTAAGACTCGGGCGACCAATGGCAAGTGTGAATGTTTGATGTAGAATCCGGAAGATATATGGCTGAATTGTTTCACAAAGAAGACGCTGATACCGGGGTCGATAGGCTCGACTCAATCAAGATCGCCGACTTTCTTGAAAAGAGCGTTCGGCATCCGGATGGCAGCCCTACTTTCGACTTGCGTTCTATAACATGGATCACTCCGGCCGCTCTTGTTCAGATAACGGCAATTCTTCACACTCTATGTCGCGTCGAGAAGCGCGCCACAGTCCTCCTCCAGGGTTCGCCTATCCGGTCATATCTGGATCGAGTGGGCTTTATGTCAATCGCCGAGCCCGTGGCTACACTCATTCCGGATCGGGCTTCTTTGATCCCACTTCCGTATTCAAGCCGCCATGGATCGAATCCACTCCTCATTGAATTAACGAAGATTGATTCAGGAGCGGCCCTTCCTGAATTGCTGGATCGAATTGTTATGGCTCTCCGGCGTCGACTCAAATACAAGAAGCACGACGCCTTTGACATCGCTATGGTCATTTCGGAGGTTTCCCAGAATGCGTTTGATCACAACGTCTCAACGTGCGGATTCCTGGCGATGCAGGTTTACGGCAAAGGCACGAAACGGCGGCTTGAGATCGGAATCTCCGATCATGGTGTGGGGCTTCGCGAAACGCTAAGGCGGAATCCAATAAACGCGTGCATTTCGAGCGACTTTGATGCGATCCAGGCAGCCACGACACTCGGAACCTCCGAGCATGACGATCCAACGCGCGGAACCGGCCTTTATCATTTACTGGAGATCACCTATAAGCACGGTGGTACGGTGCAGATTTGGTCGGGTGATACGAAGATTCGGTATCGCATGGACAAGCGTCAAGGGTGGAATTTCCAAGTTCCAGTCGTTTCGGGCGTTCATGTGGCCCTGACTCTTCCGACGAAGGCGGCTTGACAGGCGATCGTTCACCTCATACAATGAACATGATGGAGAAGCGAATTGCCCTTGGCGAGAAGGGGTCCCAACTGTGGACTCGCGATTTGGCCAAGGAGATTCGCGTCGGCGTGGACGCTGCATTTGAAGCATTGCCGGAAGGCGGCGTGATCGTAATTGATGCCGCAGATGTGGAAGTTTTCGATTTTTCGTTTGCGAACGAGTTGTTTGGCAAAACGCTTCTACGGCTCTCGAGTGAGTATCAAGGTCGTTTTGTCGTTGTCACCGGTCTCAAAGAATACACTCGAGTAAACCTCAATGAAGCGCTGAAGAGCTTGGGATTGACGATGATCGAGAGGAAGGGGAAAAGTCTTCTGCTAATTGGAAAGGTTCATCCGACTGACTTGGAAACTTTTCGGGCCGTCGCCTCGGCCAAGGGCCCGGTGAGTGCTACTGCACTCGGGGAGAAACTAGAAGTGGCCCTGACCGCCATGAACGAGCGTCTGACCAAGCTCGCAAAGCTGGGCCTCGTACGCCGTCGGCCGGCGGTTTCAGCGGCAGGCCGCGAGCAGTACGAATACACGGTTCTAGAATAAAGCTTTTTTTTGGAATTTCATTCAGTACGTTCAGTGTATGAAGAGATAGAATATCCGACGAAAGGGCATGCCGGTCGATAACAGTGGTCGATCACAGCATTCAGTTAACTCACTGCATAAGGACTTTCGATGGCCAAGCTAACGTTTTTCCCGCTGGGCAATGCTGACTGCTGTCTTATCGATTTGGCAGACAAGCAAAAGATTCTGTTGGACTTTGGCAATCAGCGCGACCCGGATAACCCGGACGACAAACGCATCGATCTCGCCGAAGCGCTACGCAAGGATCTCGCAGAGGCCGAACGCGAATGCTTTGACTATGTCGGGTTCACACATCTGGATCGCGATCATGTGAATCGCGCATCCGAGTTTTTCTGGTTTGATTACAGCAAGAAATACCAGGGCGAGGGTAGGATAAAGATCAACACGCTCTGGGTTCCGGCCGCCGTCATAATTGAGGAGAAGCCGGATTTCGAGGATGCGGATGCCATCCAGGCGGAAGCTAGACATCGGCTACGCGAGGGGTATGGGATTCGAGTATTCTCGGGTCCCAATCGATTGGAAGCCTGGCTAAAGAAAAACGGAATTGCTCCCGAGAGCCGCGCCCGTTTCATCACGAATGCAGGTGAATTAGTACCGGGCTTGACCACGCATGCAAATGGCGTTGAATTCTTCGTTCACTGCCCATTTGCGCATCGGACCGATTGCGGCAATGAGCTAGATCGCAACGATGATTCGCTTGTCTTGCAAGCGACCTTTCTTGAAGCCGGTAGAGAAACCAAACTGGTCTTGGGTTCGGACATCACCCACCAGATTTGGGCCAAAATCGTCGAGCTGACAAGGCGGTTCAAGAATGACGAGAGGCTTGAATGGGATGTGTTCAAGCTTTCGCACCACTGCAGCTACACAGCGCTGGGACCTGAGAAGGGCAAGACGAAGACAGAACCGATTCCAGAGGTTAAGTGGCTGTTTGAGGACCGTGGCCAACAGGGCGGAATCGTGATCTCAACAAGCGACCCGATTCCACTCGATGACACGGACCAACCACCGCACAAGCAAGCTGCGGCGTACCACGAGGACACGAAAAAGGGAAGAGACGGCAAGTTCATCATCACAATGGAGCATCCAAGCGCGGCGAGCCCGGAGCCGCTCGTTATAAGCATCGATGGGCTGGGTACCACGGTCCGGCTCCGTCATCTAGGCGGGATAGGCGTGATCACGTCCCGCAGCGCGCCGCGTGCAGGATAGGCTGCGACTATGGAAGACCTACCAATCGGCGTGGCCCTACAAACGGAATCGCTGACGATTCAGCGGGCCAAGGGACTTGCCCGGCAACTTGCCTCAGCCTCCAATTCCTTCGCGCGACTAATTGCCTGCTACCGCCATGCATCCGATGCAGACGTTGAAATTGTCGCATTTGAAGTCGACGTTGAGGTGCCGCAGCATCCGGTTTACCAAATAAACAATCGGGAAACCCTTGCCGCTCTCTTCGCCCGACACGACCGCCTGGCTCCAGAAGTTCTCGCCTCCCGAAGAGACTTTCCGCTAGTTCCGCACCTACTACTCCGGCGCGATGAGTATCCACGTAGCCTTTGTCTTTATGACGAACCTTGGCAATCGCTTAAGCTGGCCTGGACGCCACCTGCTTTCATCGAACGGGTTCGCTCTTGGCTTGCGTTGACTGCTCGCGGCGAACTCCACGGCAGTGATCAGCCGCTTGAGCCCATCATCGGTGACTGGGAATACTACATCGTCCTTCCAAAAGACGCCTTTGCAAGCAGCACTGATGGTCCCGAGCGATTGCTCGTTCACGAAGTCGAAGGCGGCCCGAAGCCGGGAGTGCTCATCGCTCGCCACCTGGATGATCCGCGTGCCGCGCGAACAGGGGCACCAATTGTGGCCACAACATTTCGCTGCGAGCCTCAAGAACACGGAGTCATACACCGCTGTCCGACAGACTTCGCAGAGCTATGCGATCTAACGGCGGCGGCCAGACTCAATCTCAGCATGGCACTGCAAGACCGTCTTCGGTCTTGGCATAAGCACAAAGACATCCATCTGGCGCGACTGGTCATCACGATCTGGTTTCCCAAGACACGAAACTCAGGTGAGCTTCCAGAGTCGAGCGATATCTGGGCCTTTGCATTTCGTGATAACTTACGGGATATTGGCATAGCCTTGGGTCTCTGGGCAACGCATGGGAACGAGCATGTGCCCTTGTTGTCAGGAGCCGGTCCGTCAGACCTTGGTAAGCTCTCCATTACTGTCTTGAATCCAATGCTCGCGCTCAACCGTAAGTTCGCGGCCATACTTAATGGCGGTGCCATCCATGAGACTCACGCAATTGCTGCCATTGGCGCCGGAGCGCTTGGGTCTCAAACGATCTTTAAGTTGATTCGGGCTGGGTTTGGGGAATGGGTCATCATTGATGACGATCGATTATTCCCACACAACCTCGCCCGACACGAGCTTGATGGATTTGACATTGGGTTGCCCAAGGCAGTTGCCCTCGCCGCTAAGGCAAATGCCACGATCGAAGGTCCTCCCGTCGTCACGCCGCTTGTCATGGACGTCTTGAATCCAGGAGAGGACGAAGCAGTCCTGGGTGATAAGCTTAGGGATTCAAGCGTCATTCTCGATTTCTCTGCTTCTGTCCCCGTGGCGCGGGCACTTGCTCGGGATCAGCAAAGTGAGGCCCGACGGCTGTCGGTCTTCCTTAATCCAACAGGTACCGACTTGATTGTCATTGCGGAGGACCGCGAGCGTGCCATCTCGTTGGACGCTCTGGAACATCAGTACTACAGGGCGGTAATCCGCCGCCCCGATCTTTCCGACCATCTTCGAACGGAAGAAGGCAGAACCAGATATGCACAGTCGTGTCGCGATATCACCAGCACGGTTTCTGAGGAGTTTGTTGGCCTTCACTCGGCCATCGCGGCACGTGCAATCCGAAAAGCAGTTTCTGATCCAGCTAGCAGCATCACAGTGTGGCGCGCCGACAACGAACTAATGGTCAGGAAGATCACGGTTGACGTGTCTCAGGCTGTGCAATTCAAGACGGGCGAGTGGAATGTATGTTTTGACGAAGTCCTGGCGAGTCGACTGGCCGAACTTCGGCAGAGCAAGCTTCCCAATGAGACGGGAGGGATCTTGTTGGGCTCATTCGATCTCCATCGGAAGATCGCTTACATTTCAGATACTGTCCCGTCGCCGCCTGACAGTAAAGAATGGCCTGTTCTTTATATCCGTGGATGCGTAGGGCTAAAGCGAGAGGTCGAACGCATCTCTCGGATTTCCCGTGGCATGCTTCAATACGTCGGCGAGTGGCACTCGCACCCCGATGGGTGCAGTTGTGCGCCGAGCGATGACGATTGCAAGGTCTTTGCTTGGCTCAAGTCCCACATGTCGGCCGATGGGTTGCCCTCGCTAATGATCATTGCAGGCGAGAATAATGAAACGGCCGTTTATCTCGGTCAGATGCGCGCAGGGATCATGCCGTGATAGAAGGACTCCCGAGTCGCGCAGCTCCTGATGATTCAAATCCAACAACGATCAGTGATCGGACTGCACTTTGCTTGTCCGGCGGCGGGTTTCGTGCAAGCCTCTTTCATCTTGGCGCCGTAAGGCGAATAAATGAGCTTGGCATCCTTTCTCGTCTTGGCGTAATAACAAGTGTGTCCGGCGGCAGCATCTTAAATGGGGTGCTAGCAACTCGGTGGTCCGACCTGAACATAAACAATAGCGGCGTAGTCACGAACTACGATTCTGAGATCGCGGAACCCCTTCGTAGTTTCTGCCGGAACGATCTAAGAACTAAGCTCTTACTCGGCACAAGACTAGATCCCGTAAACTGGGGCTTGCTCATCCGCGACCTATTTTCTGTATCCGCAAGTTTTCTCACTTCGAGCTATGTACCGCTCTTTCGGAATCGAAGACTGAGCGATGTGCCAGCTCATGGACCAGACGTTCCTCGATTTGTCTTTTGCTCGACAAGCATGCAGACTGGTTCCTGCTGGCATTTCCATGCGGGGCCGGACGGCCGGATGGGAGACTTCTATACCGGTTACACTTCAACAGATGCTGTTTCTGTTGCAGATGCTGTGGCCGCCTCGTCAGCCTTCACACCGGGTTTTGGCCCACTCAGGCTGCGAATAAAAGACCCCAGACAATTCACGCGAATCGACCCTTGGGGCGAATACCGGGTGAGTTCCGAAAAGCGCCCGGATCTCGCGAATTCTTACAAACGAGTTGCCATTCTGACGGATGGTGGAGTCTATGACAATCTGGGGGTGGAGCCTATCTGGAATCGATTCAGCACGGTTCTTATTTCCGACGCTGGGCATCCGTTTGCATCGTTGGCGGGACCTAAACAATATCTCATCTCGCGACTGAAGCGTGCTATCGAGATTAGTATCGAGCAGGTCGGTGCTGTTCGCAAACGATGGTTTGTTCAGGAGCTTCGGTCTGGACGACGATCGGGCGCGCTTTGGGCAATCAATTCAAGACTGCAAGATTTTCCGATCAAGGATGCACACGGATACTCGGATGAGATCAGAGACCTACTGTCAAGAGTACGAACAGATCTAAACGCCTTTTCAGAAGGGGAAATGGCGTGTCTTGAAAACCACGGTTATTCGATTGCTGATGCTGCGATTCGGTCGTACGCCCCAGCGAGTTGGCTGAGCCTGAACGCGCCGTTTGTGGCACCGCATGAGCGATGGTTTCGCGAGCCGGAAGCGTCAAGCGCCTTAGCCTCTAGCGCAAGGCGTACATGGTTGAGGAATTCGTTGGCTTACATAATTGCCGGCGGTTCGTGATAGTTAATCAGACAAACAAGTACTACTTGACACCTTTAATGAGTGCACAGCACTCGTGGATCTTTCCCCAGACAATGATCCAGGCCCTGAGTTAGGATTTAAATGCACTCGCAGTTTTAAGTCGTGCTTGTAGTAAAACAACCGTTGACTTGTGAACCTAACCTTAAGATTTTTTTTTCTCGGCCCGAGCACCTTTATACACTAGAGGTTACGCTGCTTGAGCCACACATGGACGTGCTCGATGGCGTACGCAATGGAGTTTCGCGAGGTGGTGGCTCGGGCTTACGACGAGTGCGAATCGTCTCAAAAGGTTGCTGATCAGTTCAATTGCAGTGAATCGTGGGTGCGTCGGCCGATTCAGCGTCGGGGTGAGACCGGTTCACTGGCCCCGCGACCGACGAAACGGGCAGCTTGCCGCAGGTGGACGAGCCACAATCCGTCTCGCTGGCCACCCAATCACCGTTGCCGCCGTTGGCCGCCGCGTCCCACTTCTCGATGAACACCTTGCCGTAGGGGTCGTAGGTGTACCGCTCGACCAATTCGCCAGCGCCATCGACGAGCCCGATTACGCTGCCCAGCACATCGTGCAGATAATGATAAACGAACCCGCCGGTGGGCATGTTCTCGGTGCGCCCGGCCCCCGCCTTGTGGTCGATCGTGGTCATGACTTCCGGATAGCGCTATCTCTCGATTATGGTGAGCAATTCAATTGGTGGACATTCTATGGCTTGGGGCTTCCCCAAGGCTCTTTCCCCTTTTCCGTCTGAACGCGCAGTGCCGCAAAGCCGGCGTCATAGAACCCGGCGACCCTAAAGAGTGGCTCGCCCTCATTGTCAGATATCGAAAACGTGGCCACCTGCGAAGGCCTTGATTCCATTGTGACGCCCGACAAAGCCTCGCCATGCTCGAATTTCATCGTCGCCTCACCAAGTGTGGATACCGCGAGATCAATACGACCGGGTCCTGCCGTCGATCCTACAGTCAGACCTGCACCTGCACCGCCTTCCTTTGAACTCTGATGGGAATGCAGCATAACATTCGGGCGCTCCTTGGAGTCCAGAAGACTAAGATACGGCATATCCATTTCTTCACGTCGATCATCTGATCCTCGTCTGCGAAGTCCTAATTGGATACGGCGGCGACCTTTTGCGTCGTACAGTCGGACCTCGGGTCCCTTATCGGTGACGGAAAGGTGAATTCGTTTTCTACCCTTGACGTCCTCGACTGTCAGTTCTCGACAGGTGATTTGGTCTTCTGACCGAGGAGCAGCGTTGCCCTCTCCAGCGGCCACGGTATCGCGCAGACAAAGCCCTGCAATCACGCCTACGAGAAAGACGGCCAAGACAGAATTCTTCGAAACAAGGCTGGTCATCGTAACTCCTCTGGTCATCTGAATCCGTGCTCGTGTTAGTCCAAGCTAAAACGCGGACAGGCGACCTGAAAAAACCATGGGCAGTTCCCTAACCGGAATTTTAAGGGGATCGCCCCAAACACGTTCCGCTCCAAGATTGTAATGATCCTGACGCCCGGTCCGCTACATCGGCATGGTAATCCCATAATCTCGGTAAATCTCCCACATGTCGCCAACATCCTCAATTAGGTCGACAATGCCGGTGAACCTGTTGATCCAGTCGCCGACACTATTGCTTGGTTGGGGCGTTTTCAATTTCACATGCAAGCATCTCACTAGCCTCCCTGACGCGACATCAAGGCACAGTTCGGTGGTATCTGAGAGAAGGATTACCCAAAAATGATTTCTCCAGGTCTGAGCGATGATCTGTTGCTCGCGGAGGCTCATCTGGTAACCGGGCACGAAACGCCATGAATCTGTAGGTGTACTGCACCCGGCATTTCCACCAGCGTTCCACCAAGACGAAGCGGCCTCCTTGTAGAATTTATCTTCAAAATTGGAATTCAATTCCTTATACTCTTCGTTCTTCTTCTTGCGATCCTCGCACATTTTCTCGCAACGTTTTTGACAGCCATTACATTCCATGTGCAACTTCAGATATGAAGGGTCTGAACCAGTCAGAATGCAGGCGATCTTTAGCCGCTTGCATTCGGATTTGCATTCGTCTTTTGGTGGGGGCGGTGGTCCTCCGCACATGCCCTTCACGAGGCTGTCCAAGCCGAACGGGTCAACGGAGAGCACTGGGCCGGAAAGGGCATATTCATACAAATTCAGCGAACCACCTGCGTACTCAATCGGGTCGCGTTGCAGCCAGCGGCCGAGGGTTGGCGAGTAGGTGCGGAAGAGCGTGGCGTAGAGCCCGACGGCCGCGTCGTAGCGGTGGCCGGTCCACATGAACGGGTTGCCGACCGACGAGACAGGCAGACCGCTCGTTGACTCAGAGGATGTGACCCATGCGCCCGCGCCGCCGTTGGCCGTGGCGTCCCACTTCTCTATAAACACCTTGCCGTAGGGGTCGTAGGTGTAGCGCTCGACCAGCTCGCCTGCGTCGTTCACGAGGCCGATCACGCTGCCGAGCACGTCGTGCAGGTAGTGATAATTCTCGGTATGGACCGGGTCCAGATGGTGCGTGATCATCGCCACGACTTCAGGATACCGCGCGGGGTCGCCGTGGACGAATTCCCGGGCCAGCGGCAATTCCGTGCCGCACGGCCAATTCGGGTCGCAGACGTATTCCTGGATCAACTCCAGACCGAAATAGACGTGCCGTGTCCGGCGCGGTTGGGGCCGCCCGGCGACGCCGTCCATCACCTGTCCGGTGGCAGCGTCGACGTAGTCGATCGTTTCGACCCGTCGGCCGAGCACATCGTATGTATACTCCGCCAGTTTGTTCGGCTCGGGTGTCGCCAGATTGGACATGTTATTGGTGTCGCGGCGAATCCGAACGAGCCGGTTCTCCACGTCATATTCGTATTCCTGGCCCGGTCCCTGATTCGGCGCGGACGAGTAATCCGGCGCATGGCCCGACACGCGGGCCAACGGCTCAAACGTTAGGTTTCCACTTACGTCGTAAGCCGGCGTTGCCGTCGTAACGCATCCAGACTGACAGTCGGCCTCAGGCTCCACAGTGCAGTCAGGCTTGATCGAGGTGTACGCGTTTACGTCGTTAGCAACCCGCGTCTCGTACCGGGCAACCGGGCTGGTGGAACTGAAACTGTGCGCCTCGCGGTAGTCCAGCCAATTGCCGCGGCGGTCGAGACCGACCCACTCCTGTCGACTCGCCAGGGTGGAGTGATCAATGTAGTCGCCGGACCCGACCGACCACTTTCCGTTCGAATCTTCGCTGAGCGAACCGCGATGCATCTTCACCAGTCGGTGGCGGTTGTCGTGGCCGTAAGCCTCGCCGCGATCGGCATAATCCTGAGTGCTATGGTGAGTGAAGAGGCGATTGCCCTCGGCGTCGTGGCCGTAGGCGATGCTGAAGGCCGGCTCGGCCACCGCAGGCGGCTGCGGCACAGGACCGGTCAAATGCACGATGCTGGTCATTCGATCGTTCACGTCGTATGCGAAGGTGCTCTCATTCTGCTGCGAGTGTCGACGGGTGGCGGAGATTCGCCGATTTCCGTCGTCAAATGTCCAGTCAACCCCAATATCAGAACCGGCGTTGGCCGATTTGACACGACCGCGACCATCCCAAACGCGGCCAACAATTCGCTGGCCGCAGTCAGGATAGCACATTTCCTGAGAGAGTGTCTTTTCAGTCATGTTGAGCGTATAGGAAATCGTCGTTTCGTAAGCCTGTGAGGACGTGCCGGAGTGAATCTGCCACTCTTCCATCGGGCGACCTGCCTGATCGTAAACGCGCGCCCAGGAAACGAGAGGGATGGTCGAAAATGCAGGCAATGGTCCGTCAGGGTCATAGGTGCCGTTCGCTTCCTTCAATCGACCGGTTAGGTCGTAATCGAATTCCTCCGTGCGATAGGTAAACCCTTGCTTTTTATATTGCCGCCAGGCCAGTCGGCCTAACTCGTCGAACTTGTGAGTCGCATCAAATTTACGTTGGTCCGTACGCGTGAACTCCTTCCGGGTCAGTCCAGGATAGGTGAATTTGACCTGCGGAGTCGGACAATTCATGCAGGTCGTCGGGTAGGTGGCTCCCTCGAACCGACCTTGAGCATCGTAAAAGTATTCGGTGACATTGCAGTCATGGTCGAAAACCTTCAGAAGGTGCCTGCCGTCGTATTCGTAGGTCGTGACCGTGTTGGCGGTCGAAAACGAGCAGCTCGATAAACCCGTCGAAGGCCCACCGCCTCCGCCGGGCTGAATTGTACCGCCGCCCTGAAGCGTCCCGCCGCCTTGTGTGCCGCCTTCGCCCGACTCGTCCAGGATCTCACCGTAGCCGGGCGTGCCGCACAGAGCGTTCTCATCGTAGTCAGCCTCGACGTAGTCTTCGACGACTCTGCGGAGCCTGTCGTTATCGTCGTAAATGTATCGAGTCTTGACACCTTGGATCGGACCCTGGTTGGGGTCATAATTGACATTCCTGTTCTCGCGCTCAATGAGATTTCCGGTGGCGTCGTACCTAAATTTCAATACGTTGTCAGTTGGCGTCTCAACGAGCGGATCGTGCATCTCAGCCATGCGGTCTAGCGCGTCGTACACGTAGGTCCATGCGTTGCCGTTGCCGTCGGCGCGCGTAAGGACATTGCCGTTGGCATCACGTGTATAGAAGGCGATCTCGCCCTCGGAGTCATAGACTCGCTTGAGGCGGTCTGCCTCGTCGTACTCGTAATTCATCACGTGGGTCGTCGGAAGGGTGATCTGCTTGACGTTACCGACACCGTCATAGAGATAACTCGTGGCGAGAGCGTCGAAAGGGTCGGCACTGACGGTGCGAGACAACATGCGGCCTACCCCGTCGTAGGTCATGTCCGTCACTTCGCCCTCGGGACCGGTCAACTGGGTTAGGTTGCCTTCGGGATCGTAGGCATAAACGGTGACCGAGTCGTCGGAGTCCGGCGTAGGGCCGTTGTCCGTGCCGATCTTGCGAACAACCTTTGTGACGCGGCCGAGAAGGTCAACCTCGTTGTAGGTGATGCCAGCCGGTGAATCGCCGTCGGATATCTTGTATGGAACACTCGATCCAAACCCGCTGGAACAGCCGCAGCCGCCTCCACCGCCGCCGGTGGAACCGTAGCCGTAGTCGTAGGTCATTGTGGGCGCATCGCTGGGGGTTCGTGTCAGCATACGGCTCAGGCTGTCATAGGTTGCCGTTTCGACTAGTTCCCATGCACCTTCGGCGTCTTGAAGATTGCGTTGCCGCTTGGTCTCGAGGGTGTTGCCCATCTCATCGCGCACGAACCTAGTGTGGTAATCTTCAGCATCGGTCACCAGCACCAGGAAATCCCCTACATCGTATTCGTACGACGTGCTATCGCCCTCCGCGTTCGTCATTGTTTCGACGTTACCGTTTCCATCGAGGACATAATTTGTCTCGAAGTTGAAATGGTTTTCGCCAGCGTCCTCGATAAGTCTAACCAAGCGATTGCGGTGGTCGTATTTATACTCGGTCCACGTGCCGCGCGCATTGACCATCGAGGTCATGTTGCCGTGTTCGTCGTGGCCGTAGACCGTCGTGAGATTGAAGACTTCTGGATCGGCACTTGGGCTCGCCGTGAAATTCTCGATCATCTCGGTCATGCGGCCCATTGGATCGTATTCGTACTTCGTCGTTGTGGTGGTCGCATCCCCCCGATGTGTAGTTTCCAATGTCCGGCGGCCCATGAGGTCGCAGGCGTATTCGGCGGTGATGCACGCCGTCGGAGTTTCGCCCGGCTCCAGGAACTGCTCCTTCATGACGAGGTCGCCCGCGCCGTTGTAGGTCATGACCGATCTTACGCCGCGACGATCCGTCTCTTCGATCACCTTCAATCGACCGGGAAGCAACACGCCGGGAGCGAGGCCCTCGTTATCTCCGAAGTAGGTGTAGGCCAAGGATTCTTCATTATTAAGCGGGTCTCGGATGAAGGCGACATCACCCTTGTCGTTGTAGCGATATTCCCAGATGCCGCCGTCGGGCTGCTGCTTCCAAACTGGAAGGCTAGGAAATGCCTGGTAATAGGATTCAAGCGGCTCGGTGGGCTCGTACGTGGGATCATCGGGGTACTTGTACGCCGTCACATAGGTAAGTTGCGGGCCTTGATTGAGGTACTTGGTTTCGCTGGCGATCCGCCCGCGAGAAAGGATTGAATAGGATGTCACCAATCCTAAGGGATCGCTGACGCTTGTGATTCTTCCGCCACTCGGGGAAGGGCCTTCCGGATGGCCAATTGAGACGCCCGTGTCGTAAAGGCCGGAGCCATCGAGGGAGCGAGAGACGAGCTGCAGGAATTCGTTTCTCTGATAGTTCCAGACGGTCCCTCGGCCATCGACCAGCTTGACTTCGCCGCTTACGCCTTCTGGGATTTTCTGAATGTTGATGATCGGAAACCACGCAGACTGTATCTGAACAACATCCTCATCAACGGGTGCGCCTCCCTCGACAGGCCGTTCTACTCTAAGCGTTCGGGCATGAAGCTCACCCACCTGCGAATAATCGCATTTGTACACAGTTCCGTTTTTGAGTTGCTCGCGCGTCAGAAGGTACTTGTTGCCGACGAGTTCGTAGCCAAAGGAGGTCGTGTGGCCCAACGGATCGGTGATGGACTCGAGGAGAGAGACCGAGCCGACAACCGTGTAGCTCAGGGTTGTGACGCTTCCGAGCCCGTCGGGATGGTGGACTTTCCAGAGCCGCCCTGAGGCGTCGTATTCGAAGTCAATCACGCGACCGTACCCGTCGGTAATCGAGGTGATGCCGTGCTGCCCATAAGTGAAGCGCGTCGTCAGGCCTCGCGTCGTGACCATCCGCTTGACGCGGGAATCGGCGAACTCGCCGTAGTACCACTTGGTTCTATCGGGAAACGTCCTGCAAAATCGTTCGCCGGATTCTCCGCCGCTGGCGGGACTTGCCCAACTAAGGATGCTGCCAGCCCATGGAGGCGAGGAGATTGGCCCAACGCCGTTGGGCCAGGGAAACCCCCCGTTGTTGGTTGACTCAGGTGTGTCGAGATTGTGAACTTCCTGCCGGCCGTTGGCGTCAATTAGGACAATGCGAGGGGACTGAAATCGGTAGTTCTCAATCGGATCAGGTGTGTATGATATAAAGGTGCTCTTCGCCCCGGTGTACTGGGTGGGATCCAAGCCTTCTTCACCTGGCAAGGGGCATCTTAAGTGGATAAATGGCTCCCAAGGCGCCGGACATGGCCACTCGCCACCGCAGGGCAGACAATCATCACAGTCGTAAACGTATCCCTGAACGCACTCTTGAACGAGTCCTGGTTGAAACGTGTCACGGTATTCCTGCTTCTCCAAGTATTGGAAATCGAGACCGTGCGACCATCCCAGGCCCATTCGCGTCGCTTGGCCATACGCAGGACCCGTGAGCAGGCTGTTGTAGGTGAGGTGCAACTCGATCGTTGTTTCACCACCCCCGTAGAGTGTCAGAACGGGCACCTTGGTCCACACGTTGCCCGTGGGGATGTTGACGTGTAGGGCGTCTCCATAACTTGTCGCAACGCCAACAGAACAACTGTCATTGATGTCGCTGAAGTTGGAGTCCGCATCCGGGCATACTTGTCCAGAGTCAGGGACGGGGCATCCGGCGAGGACCAAATCGTGCGCCGCTTTCGCCCACATCGCTTGAAACGACGATGTGACATTGGCCATGCCGACGCTTGCCGTCGCCAACGTGGCAAAGGCAATGACCAAGAAACCACTGACGACTCCCCGACCGATTCGCTTCAACATGGGCCCAGTCTCCTTCGATGCGCCACGGCAGGCTCCTGCCTGCCGCGATCGATACTTATGCCAATCACAGAATCGCGGCCGCGCAGGCACGCGAATCATTCACAATATTCCTAGAAGCCCGATTCTCGCCCGTTCTTTCTAAGACTCCCCCGCAGTTCCCTTCCGCCGTAGATGCCGCCCTTCACCGCTTCATCCTGCTATGGCTACTACCTACTCTTGCTCCCAGTGCGCGCCGTCTCGTCTTCACGCTGTTAGCTGGCGCATTATTAACTGACTCATGAACACCCAATTCCCGCGAAACGCTCGCGTAGGGGCCACAAACTAAGTCGCTGCAACTCGTATTAGGGAATATACCGATGCATGCCCGAACCTCCTTGTCGGTCCCCTTCGGCCCGGGAACCGTCTCCTTTCATCGCGGCGTGTCGGCGTCGGCACCGACCAGCCCGTCTCCTCCATACGCGCGGATCATACTTACTGTTCGCGCCAGGTGCAAGGATTCTTTCACAAGACCTCGTGTCCGGCAATCCGTTGACGAACGCTCTTTAGCACGCGGACCACGCATCATGAGCATGGGACTTGCGCGTGGCAGGGTGCGCCAATACCCGATGATTTAGGCCTCAAATCGTATGGCGTCGCGCCGAATCTCCTCGTGGTTTTGGCTCTTCTTGGATAAACCGATGTTGGCTCAGAAATGCAATTAGCACGATAAACCGTCCGTGGCGAATGTAAGGCACTTTGGCAAGCCCCCAATGTTCTCGCCCTGCCCTTGCCCATTTGGAAAGACTCGCGTCGTAAAGCTGCACTAGCTTTTCTTCAACCCGTCGCGGATCCTTCCGCATCGGAACGACTCCGGTCACGAATAACCAGCACCCATGTCCGATGTAGCGGATTGCAAGTTGTTGAATAAACTCCTCGACCGAGGCCGCCTCATACCGATACGCTATGGCAGTAGGTATTATACCCTCCGCCGCTTCTCAAATCGCAGGTATCGAGTGCCGACTAGCTAGGTGTACGAACGCACTATAGAACCGTCGAAAGGGTCGCGCCTAGAGACAGCTGCCCTCCAGAACCTGGACATCCAAAGGGACTCCTACGCGCACATAATGCTCGATCTTGCTCCCGACAGCTATTCTAGCTTCCGCGGCCGTTCGGGCATGTACCGTCACGCGCTCCAACGGCGACGCAATCGGCGTTCGTGCGTCTCTGAGTTCAACGCACCATTCAACTTTCTCGGCGGTGAAAATGTGCACCTCCGTGGTATTGCTGCCGGTTCCTCGTCGCTTTACAGCCAGTACATCTCGATCAGAAGTTACGCCGAAGCAGAACGCATCGTCAGTCTCATGCAGTGCCGTCTTACGCTGTAAAGAGAATGCTCCATAACCTTGATCAACGTCGAGAATGTGCACCTCCGTCGATCTTGTACCGGTATTACTCTTCTTGATTGCAAAGACGTCGCGGTTTTGCGCCAAAGCGAATTGGAAAGTACTGTCAGTCTCGTGAAGAGCAGTGCCCGTTTGGAGGCTGAATTGCTGATAGCCAGATGCCACCGATAGCACATGGATTTCGGTCTTTCCTGTGCCAGTCCCTCGCTTCTTGAACGCGAACACATCACGGTTCTCAGCGACGGCGAACTCGAACGCATCGTCCGTCTCATGAAGTGCAGTGCCCGTTTGGAGGCTGAATTGCTGATAGCCAGTTGCCGCCGATAGCACATGGAATTCGGTCTTTCCTGTGCCAGTCCCTCGCTTCTTTATCGCAAATAGATCGTTGTTCGATGCAACGTAAAAAGCAAAAGATCCGTCAGTCTCGTGCAGTGCCGTTGGAGATTGGAATAACCAGCCCATTTGGTAGCTCCCTATCTTTTTTGGCGAAATACCGTATGCCCTGAACCGGCTAACTCTACCGGTCGGCTTGTTCATCGAGCGCGAATAATAACGTCCCGGAGTTCGTTAGCAATGTTCATTTGTTCGAGGCGCCGCTTAGCCATTTGGTAGATTGGCCCTACGAGAATGGGATTGTTCAAGGGCACAATCCCCAGGGCCCGTCAAAGCCTCCCTACACCGCCCGCGTCTCAGGTATTCTGAAACCGCAGCAGCGAGTTCAAATCCTCCTCCGTTGGCTCGCATCCCAGACCCTCGCGATACCGTTCCACGCTACTCGCTCGCACGTACTCCGGCATGTCGCTCGGACTCTTGAACCGAAGGCCGATGGCCTTCAGTTCGTCCAAATAATCGAGCGCCGGATCCCCAAGAACCCCGCCATCGCACGACTTTCACCAACCCATGTGCAAACACCTCCCTTCAGCGTCGCTGAAAAACCCAATTAACATCCAACCAATTTCTGCATCACCTCCTCGCTGCCGTCGCCCGTCCCGGCGCGCCGTTTGGAATCAAGATCGGCCCCCGCCCAATACATACGCGTAGCGCAATAAAAACCTCCGGCGAATCCTGGATACACATCCAGTGTTCGCCGTCATTCCGCCATCAAAAGACGACTCACGTCCCCGTGAGACCTCTTTCGATCGCAGCATCGTCCTTCCCAGGAACCGGCCGGCGGGCAGGCGCAATTCACCTGCCACGCCGACCGCACGCTTCAAGATGGATATGACCCGTCACCGCTTTCGTCGTCGTATATCCCCGGCACCACCCGTAAGGACACAAACGGCACACCACTGCCTTGCAGTGCATCCGCTCCGCTCCCGCGGACTTCAACTTGCGGCACTCTCCCAGACTACGGCCGTTCAATCACCTGCTGACCTAGCAGGCACCGGGCACCACCCCGGCAGCCGCAGTCCTTCCCCGGTTAGTAATAGTCGTCGCACAATCGGTCACGTCGGTAGGGCCGGTTAAGGCCCGATCCGGGAGCGTATGTCCGAGGCTCCCGCCCCGGCATAGTTTCCGCCCGCATGAACGCGGACGATTTCGAGGCACAGAATACAGAAGCTTGCCCCTACCCTTCGCTGCGGGATGTTCCCAGTTCGGCACCGTCTCCGATTGCACTGACCGGCAAGAGCTTGATGCACATTTCATCGTTAAGCTATTCACCGTCCGTCTTTATTCGACAGATCGCCGAGCCTGTGTCACGGGCTCGGTTTCGCGCGTCGCCACGCAAGAGCTCCCGACGCCGGCAAGCGTTGAACGAACCTGACGGGACTTGCACCCGAGTTGCCTTACGGCTTTGGTCCGGACCCCGCTGGGGGATTTTCACCCCTTCGACCATCACGGCCCGCCTTGCGGCAGGTCTGTCCCGGTCGCCCGATTTCCAGTTGCACTATGGGATAGAACTACAGGATTGCTCCGACGAACTACTTCGCAGGTATTACCCTGTAGAGCCTCCCTCGAATCGGACGAGCCACTCTCGTGGCATCCGGCTCTACGGGTCGTGGACCATGACGGCTAGTGAAGCGCGTCCCCTTAGCTCGCCTGGTGAGGGCGGATTTACTGGGCGGTCCACTTCCTTCTTAAAGCGTCAGATACGCGGTTGCGTTCCTGACAGCCGCGGGAATAAGCATCCCGCTGAAGGGGCCACCATAGCGCAACGGATGGCCCAAATCGAGCCCTACCAATAATTATTCACCGTCGATCCAATTCACTCCATTGAGAGGGCCTTAGATTGAACGCCCAAGACTCAATACCTAAGACTAGGCTAGGTTAGTTTTTGTCTTTTGGACTCTTAACTTCTTTGGCCATTGAATCCTTGCCAATCGCGTAAAGGGCAAGGTCTCTAAATTCAACGTTCCGTTCGACAGCAATCTTGTTCAATTTGCGGAAACTGTCTTCGACTTCCCTGGGTATGAAGCCGCCACGATTCTCCTTAACCCACAAGAATTGATCTTGGATTTCGCTATAGCCCCGCTTGCCACTCACAACAAATACATGAAACGGATACCTTGTCCCAGCGAATTCAACAGGAACTGTAAAGCGTGTCATACCGTAAACCTGAGACTTCGAATTCGGTGCGAAGTAAGCGAAGAATTCCCGATCGCTTCCCTTCGCATTCTCTGGTACATTTCCCTTCAGGGGAAGATTAGTGTACTTATCAATCGAATCTTCGCGCCCGTACATCGCAAATGCAATGCGCCATGCTCGTCGCAGGTATACTTGGGCTTTATCTAAATCACCTAATTCAGTGAGAGCCTGACCAGCCTCCCATGCAAGGCGCATGGCACCGGTCTTGACGTACCAGTCCCAAGGACGCTCCGCGAGAATCGCATCGCACATTGAGAAAGTATCATCAGCCAATCTAGATGCTTCCATTCTGTAGCCCGTGGCATACAGTGAACCGATGATAGCAGTTAGTTGCCCGACCATTTCCTCCTGATCGCCATTCGTGTGCTCCCTGATATTGACGCCTTTGTAACAGGCTTTCCAAATCGCAACGACTCGATGGTGATCGCCTGCTTCAGCCCACGCTCGGACTTCGTCGGCGGTGACTTGAGCGAATTCATCAATTAGACGTACTCTTGTATTTTGATCGGAAGCCATAAACCGCTTAATCGCATTGTCAATTACAACGTCGAGTACCTCGCGCATCGGGTCGTCGGCCGTGGCCGACCTAATGCGGTCAATTGCCGTTCGGATCGTACCGTCGGACATTATCTTTATTAGCCCCTCTGCTCCAATCGAAGCCAATTCCCCGGTGCGTTGTCTCGCCTCGTTCAGAGAGCGACTTCGGGCACTGGCAGTCGCGTCTAATGCTGTATATGCTGCGAAGGCCTGCCCAATGGACTGTGCCGTGAGCATGCCTTTGGCAACATCATTACCTGCCGCGGCTGCTCGTTTGTATAACAAACCAGCCTTCGCCTTGTCGACTGTCAAGCCGGCTTCTCCCTGCGTGTACATCTGTGCCACAATCAGCATCGCATTCGTATCGCCCTTTTCACTCGCCTGTTTATACCACTTTAGGGCAAGCTCTTTGTCTTCGGGCAGTTCGCCCTTGCCCCATCGGTAGTAATCTCCCAAGGCTGTCATGGCGGCCACGCTCCCACGTTCTGCGGCGGCTAACCAAAGCCTCGACGCATTAACATCACTTTTTGGCGCTCCTCCAATTCCGTCTTCATGCATCGCACCTAGCATGAATAACCCAGCGGGATCCCCCTGATCGGCGGCTCGCTCATACCACTTCAACGCGTCCTCAAGGTTTTGAGTAACGCCTGTCCCCTCCTGAAGTGCTCGACCTACTAACACCTGAGCCATCGCGTTTCCAGCCTCAGCCACCCGGAGCCAAGCACGGTAGCGAAGTGGCGCGTTTGCTTTGAAGAATGGCAGTGAACCTCCAGCCAGGCGCTGCGCTAGATACGCTTGATAGTCCCCTTGGATGGCCTTGATGGCCTCTGGCTCAACTCGCTCCCGTAGCGTTGGTGATTGGCTTTCCTGGCGAGTAACTCGAATCTCCTGGAGAAGTTTCCTAACTGCCTTTATGTCCCACGTGTTTTCTTGCACTGTATTCCGAATACTTTCGACACCGTCCCGAATTGCCACTGTATTGGTCTTGACCTCAGCGACATCGTTTCGCACAGTACCTATGCTGGCTACAGCCTGCGCGAGCATCTCGTCCACCGAATCAAACCTCGCCATCACCTCACGAGCATGCCCATCACCTTGCGATCGTACCCGCTCCGCAATTGCCCGGAGTTGGGTCGGAATGTCTGAAAGCCGGGCAATTGCTTCCTTTGTGGTCGGGTCGTTTTGGCTCGCGCCTTCCGATGAGCGGCGCAACAGTTCTCCAAAAAGGTCTAGATGCATCGCCTCGGTGGCTTTTCCGTTGTGCGTGTAATCGTGCTTCAAGGCCTCACGCCAAGCGAATGCAAATGTCGCAATGAGTTCATCAATCAACCGCCGACGCGATTCTGGCGCAAGTGGTGAAACGTGCGCGGCCGCGCTCCACTCCGTCACAAGCTCTTCCCATCGCTCGCTATCAAGGGCAGGTGTGCCCGGGTTCTGCACAAACACCCAGAGCTCTTTTTCGGTCAGCGGGATAACTCGCGGGTCGTGGGCACTGGCCAGTTTGAGCCATTCTTCGGGAACAACGGCCGCAATGGCTGTGAAGGAAGCCCTTGTGTCCGGGTCATTCTCCTCCTCACCGGCTTTGAGCGTCATGACACCCAAGGTTTCGCCTACAAGCTTGGCGACATCGTGATTGACGTAAAGCTGGTTCGCCGCAGGAAGCGCCTCGGCCATGTGATGATGGATTTCTGTCGCAGCAAAATGCACGGCCATTTCGCCGCCGACAGCAAGTCCAGCCAACGCCGCGACTCCACACCAGCGCCAGGTATGAGAACCGCCCACTGAAGTTGCATGTGAAGCATCGGCGCTATGCGATTGACCGTGTCGAATCCTATGGGCTAACGCATGCGCAATAATCGCGAAAACGAGAAACCCCGCGGCAGCGGCGCCGATGATGTGCGCAGCATGCGACCATTGCATAAGAAGCCACTTGGCGTTCAAAGACATTAGTGCGCCTAGTGGTGCTACAAACAGCACAACGAAAGCGATAATGACTCTACGCCGGCCCTGTCCGACCGCAGAGTATGATGCGCGGAACAGCGGGACGATCGTATCAATGACAATCGTGCGCCATTGGCTTCGCTTTACCTTGGCCGCATTGTGACTCTGCTTTCGACCTACTTCATCAGAAAGGATGAAGTTTGTCCCGCAGCCTTTGCAGGTGGCGGTTTTTCCAGCGAACTTGACATCAAAGGCAAATTCGCGCCGACATGCAGGGCTGGGGCACCTAGTCTTGGAGTAAGATATCTGTGACATCGCTTACGGCCCTTTCTTGCTTATCAGATAAGGGCGACTCCCAATTCTTTGGATGATCGACGCCTCGAACGTTCCAGAGTGCCCAGGACCCATCAATTACGCTAAATCGTTCTCACGTTTTCAAATTGAAAGCACCAGGATTATACCCAGAGACCGATGACAACCAGAACATCGGACGTCGATTCGTCACATCCGCTCGCCCCGTCGGGACCACTCCGGTGCTCGCTCGAAAAGAAGGACAGAGCATGAGGCCGAACGCTACCTCGATCGGCCGCTCCACCTTTGTAACAACCTCACGCCGCCGGTTACGAGCCTCCCCCGCCCCCTCTTTTCCCCGTCCGGGAACGGCCAAGCGGCTTTCGATCGTTATTCAAGTGTCCCTCCGGCTAGCAGGTCAAGGATTTCGCCGGGAGTCGCCTCGGCCAGTAGGGTGCCAATCCCAGGCGCTGCTAGACGACCGGCACGTGGGATGGGCTGAGGTTCAGGCCCACCAGACCTTGACATGCCGTAGTTGCGACGCATTTGCAGACGCGGGGCGTCGGCACGGTCAAGCCGCGCGGCATTCAAGGACCAGGACGGTGCCTTCGGCGAGGACCAGCGGGCAATGTTCACACTTTGGATGCCAGACGAGCTGATGACACGATCGTAGAACGGAGCGAGTGGACCGCGGAAGATTCGAGTCCGCTGCCTTCATGTGATAGGCGTCCAGTTCGTCGGGATTGCCACGTCAGAGATTGTGAAAGACCGGTCAATGTCAAGTATGTGGCACTTTACGGCCAGCATGCGGCCCAGGGGCGGGCCGCAGGCAACATGTGTGCCTGCCCATAGCGGAATCCCCCCAAACATCGCGGGAAGATTCTCGACTTTCCGCGCGGAATCCTGGCCAGATCGCCTTGATTGTGTTCGCCGAACTTGCCCTCATGTGGTTGTACGCATGGGGCGTACCGACCGCGAAGGAGAAGACGATGACGAAGACGGACCACATACGAACGAGCCTCGACGGGAAAGAGGTCATGGTGATTTCGGGCAGCAATAACTACCGAATCGGCCGGGTCGCTCGCAACGGCGCATTCATGGCTCGCGGCCGACTGACTCTGACGATTCGCACCCGCGACGGCGAATACATGTTCGCAACACCCAAGCAGGTCCGGACGCTCGCTTCGATCAAGTAAAGTCGCCAACGAACGGAGTACGTGGCGCGGAAGGTCAGACATACGTGAACAACGCCGCATCACGTTGATGCGGCAGGACCTTAACCAAGGAGTCAATCGATGAGTACGAAAAAGACCAAGGCGACGAAGACGAACAAGAAGTCTGCCGCTAAGGGAATGAAGGCACCTGAGCCCAAGGCCAAGAAGTCCGCGTCGGAAAAACCGAAGCGCACCAGCGCACTCGACGTCGCAGCGACCGTTCTCAAGAAGGCGGGCAAACCCATGCGGTCGCAGGAACTGATCGACGCGATGGCCACGCAGGGCCTGTGGAAGAGCCCGGGCGGAAAGACGCCGCATGCCACTCTGTACGCCGCGATCCTTCGCGAGATCACGGCCAAGGGCAAGGCGGCGAGATTCAGGAAGGTCGATCGCGGGCAGTTCGAGTTCATCAAGTAATGTGCGTGACACGTTCGAGGACATGCGATGAAGCACGCGACGCGTAGCGCCGAACTCTCATTCCAGGCTCAGCGCCGACTGGCCGAACTGGCAGAGTTGCTTAACCCGCTCGGCCATATGATCGCCCGAGCCAGGCGACGATGCGCGGACAAATCAGTTGGGAGTTGTCGGGCCTCGGATGCGCCATCTACACCCGTAAATCAACCAGCGAGGGATTGGATCAAGCCTTCAACTCGCTCGACGCCCAACGCGAGGCGGGCGAGGCCTACATCGCCTCCCAACGACATACCGGTTGGGTGGTCATTCCTGAAAAGTATGACGATGGCGGATACTCGGGCGGCAGCACGGACAGGCCGGCGCTGAGCAAATTGCTGGCTGACGTCACCGAGGGCCGAGTGAACTGCGTTGTCGTCTACAAGGTCGATCGCCTTTCCCGGTCGCTCCTGGACTTCACGCGACTGATGAAGCTCTTTGAGGACAAGAACGTCCACTTCGTCAGCGTGACCCAGCACTTCAATACCGCTGACTCCATGGGTCGGTTGACCCTGAACATCCTCTTGTCCTTCGCCCAGTTCGAACGGGAGATCATTGGTGAGAGGACCCGCGACAAGATCGCCGCCGCCCGAAAGAAGGGTAAATGGGCAGGCGGAAGGCCGGTCCTCGGCTACGACATCGATCGGGTCCACAAGCGACTGGTGGTCAACGAGGAAGAAGCGCTCAGGGTCAGCGAGATCTTCGAACTCTACCTGAAGAAGGAGTCGCTGCTGGGGACGGTGGATGAACTGGCCCGTCGCGGCTGGACCACCAAGCGCTGGGAGAGCAGCAAGGGCGGGCAGATGGGGGGCAAGCCCTTTGATAAGACCAACATCTACGTCCTGCTGACCAACGTGGCCTACTTGGGCAAGGTCAGACACTACCAGCATGTCCATGAGGGCGAGCACCCGGCCATCCTGGATCAAACGCTGTTCGACCGCGTGCAAACGATGCTGGACCGGAATCGGTCGACGCGAGGTTCGCTAGTCCGCAATCGACATGGGGCCCTGCTCAAGGGAATTCTGCGGTGCAAGTCCTGTGATGCGGCGATGATCTCCAGCGTCTCATGTAAGGGGACAAGGCGCTATCGGTATTACATCTGCTGCAAGTCGCTCAAGCGCGGGGCGGCGTCCTGTCCGACGCGATCGGTCAATGCCAGGAACTTCGAGGAACTGGTGCTGCAGCATATTCGGGAATTGAAGGTCGATCAGTCACTGCTAAGGGCTTCCACCATCGCCGACGCGGTACAGGTTTTTCGCTCGCAATGGGATGGGCTCGCCAGAGAGGCCCAGGCGCGGTTGATCCGGCTGCTGGTCAAGGCCATCGAGATCGACGGCGCACAGAAGCGGTTGGACATTCACTTTACTGAGGAGTTCATGCAATGCCTGAAGAAGCGGCAGACGGCTTGAATCAGAATGCTTCCAGCATGTCGGTATCATTCCCGCAAGCCTTCAAGGGAACGAACCCGAAGAAGTCGATCCACCAGACAGGGGACGCCCGAAACCAATCGCAGTTGGTTCGCCACCTCGTCCTTGCGTACCAAATCGAGCAGGCCATCACCAAGGGCCGAGCATCCAGCCAAGCGCAGGTTGCCAAGCAACTCGGGCTGACCCGTGCTCGGCTTTCGCAGATCATGGCCCTCCGACGACTTGCGCCGGCAATTCAGGAGCGCCTGCTCCTGGACGACGACGCCAAAACCAAAAACCTAAAGGAGCGCGACATGCGGCCCATCCTTCGTCTGGCAATTGATCGGGCGCAGATCAGCGCATTCAATCAACTCGTCTCGGGCCTCTAGTCGAACCACCAAACGAAACTCCCCCGCCCCACCAGCCATCCCATCCGACACCCGAGACGACAACGACCACTTCCACAAGTTAACCAGAATCGGACCTCAGATCGCACAAACAGAGAGGAATTGACGCATTGGGGCCATCAATCAGCTAACGCACGATCTTCCTGCAAGCAGAGAGGATTCAGAGAGGTTAGATTAGCTTGAGCGACAGTTGTGCTTACGCTGCAGGAGATCAAGACTTACGAGCGAATCGCAACGCGAAAGGTCCGCCGGACTTGTTAACCCAGTGGAAACGCGCGCTATAGCAAATGGGTAAACCTCCCCGAACGCAACCCTCTTCATAACGACTCTCGGATTGGGGCGGGTCCGAGCTTCGGTCCGACCGTCAGATCATTTTGACCACGAGACCTCCATCCGATCCTGATCTCGATGTTTCGGGTCTCACGGCACATGTCGGCTGAGACTTGGGCGGTCTGCAAAACCTCAACATTTCCAGGGGTTTACGCTCGGAAGTCTCAAAGTCTCACGTAAATGCCATTTGCGCCCACGCCCACTCGCCGCCCTACGGTCGGTCAGCGGGATTAGCCTTTTCCACCTTGGCGATGACCGTCGACGCCGACGTGCCGAGGATGCGGCAAACGCGCAGCAGCATGTCCACGGTCGGCGACTGCCGACCACGTTCGAGCTGGCTGACATACTCTCGGGAGATTCGTGCTCGCGCAGCGACCTGCTCCTGCGTCAGACCAGCCTTGAGCCGGGCCTTCTTCAGCTCGTTTCCCAGCATTCCGCGACCGTAACAGTCGCAAACAGCCGAGTCTGTAAACTATGATTTACGAGAAACGCATCACATCCTCTGGGTTCCAAGCGCTCGCCTTGCATGTCACTCGCCAGTTCCGACGAACTTTGTGGCCCTCGGCACCCAGGCCCAGCGGAGCGGACCCCGCGCGTGTTGCGCCTGAACCCGCCGGGCCAGTTCAGGCAGGGCGGTTCTGTCATCTGCGGCCGACAAATGGAGACCGCAATGCCCTCCGACAAGCTCCAACGACTTGCCCACTTGGCGAACCAACTCGCCGAAACCATCATGACCGCCGCGATCTGCGCTGAACAGCTCCGCGCCCTCGTTCGCGTTGATTTCGATGGCGCTCCGCACCGGGCCCATTCGGGCGATGGTGCGGCGCCGCTCGACAGCTTCGGCACAAATGAGCGCCCGATCGTTGATCAGTCGACTTTGTCGCTGTCGTGGGCCGGCAAATCCTGTCACCTCGGCTGCGGCATTCTCTTTCGACTCGCTGATCGCCTTGCGCGGCGACCGAACCAGTACATCACAACCGACCAGCTCCTGCGCGATGTGTGGGATGGCGGTCTGCGTTCACCCGACACGATCCGCAGCGCCGTCCGGCATCTTCGGGAACGCCTGTGCGACGCGGGAATGCAGGAGCTCGCGGCGGCCATCCAGGGGCACGGCGGCCGATATGGGCTGATCCTCAATCACGACGGGTGATCACTTTTTGCACAGAAAATGCACGCAAATGCGCCGCTGGTTTGCACGACGACCGCGCATACTCGTCGCATCCGTCGACGAATCGTCATCGTCAGCCCGGATTGCGTGCGAGTTTGCATATGGCTTCGGATGCACAAAATGGTCAGCGGCCGTGGTGGGTACGCGAGGAGCCGCGCAACGAGCCTGCGACGCCGCAGTTTCGTGCCGTGGCCTACTACCGCCACTCGGCGCAGGACCGGCAGGAGAACTCTGTCGCCATCCAGCAGGAACAAGTGCAGCAGTGGGCGCGGGCCAACGGCGTCGAGATCATTCACGAATTCGCCGATCGCGGGAAATCCGGCCTCACGGCCGAGGGCCGCGATGGCTTCAAAGACATGATGGAAAACTGGGTCAAGCGCCGCGACGACTTCCAGTTCGTCCTGTGTCTCGACGTTAGCCGCTGGGGCCGATTCCAAGACATCGACCTTTCGGCCACATACAGCGCCGAGTGCAAGCAGCATGGCAAACAGGTGATCTACACGACGCTGGGCAAGCCCAAGCCGGATGATCAGCTTCATCAGGTGTACGTCCAATTCGAGCGCTTCCGCGCCGCCCAATACAGCAAGGAGCTGAGCGACAAAGTCTTCCGCGGTTGCGTGAAGATAAGCCAGCAGGGCTACTGGGCCGGTGGAAAGCCGCCGTATGGCTTCCAGCGGCTACTGCTCGACGAATCCCGCAAGCCGGTGCAGATTCTCTCGGCTGGCCAGCGGAAGAGCATTCAGAATCAGCGCGTGACGCTGGCACCGGGCAATGGTCAGCACATGGCCGTCGTTCAGCGGATATTCCGCGAGTTCACCGAGACACTCCATAGCACAAAAGCCATCGCGAATGGGTTGAACCGCGACAGGGTGCCTTCGCCCGGCGGCGGCACCTGGGACAGCGGGAAGGTGCGCCGGATTCTGACGAACGAGCAGTACGTCGGAACGATGATCTACAACAAGACCACGCAGAAGTTGCGAACCCCGACACGCCACAATCCAAAGGGCGATTGGATCAGGACAGGCAGCGCGTTTGATCCGCTCGTTGAGCAGGCTATTTTCGATGAGGCACAACGCGTCCTAGCACAGGCGGCGCTGCGCTACACGCCGGAGTTCATGCTCGCCCAACTCGAGCGACTCCTGAACGAACATGCCTTTGTCCGCCCGTCGATCCTCCGGACTGATTCAACGGCGCCTTCCGCGTCGACCTACGCGAAGCACTTTCTTTCCCTCGATACGGCCTACCAGCAGGTGTTCCGAATCGCTTTGGCGGAAGTCAGGACGGAAGTCGAATCATCGCTGCGTGCCGTCATACACGAAGTCGAGGCCTACGACGATTTCCTCGTGCTCAACCGCAAACTGACCGTGCTGATTCAGCCATCCGTGCCGGTGCCGCACGGTTTCAGCCAGTACTGGTACTTTCGCCCGGACGGCCGCGGCGTCGTGGACATCACGCTGGGCGTTCCGGTCTCCGGCCCAAAGGGCCCGCAGATCTTGGGCTACCTGGCCCTGCCACGGCTCCTCGTCCGGAACCGCGCCATTCGGCTGTTTGGCTCCTCGGAGTCGCAGCTGGACATGTACGGCCATCACGGACTGGACGTCATTCTTGATCTAGCGAGGACGTAAATGGAAACTGCACCGATCCGCCTCATGAAAGATCGTCGTCGCGAGATGATCCCAATCGACAGGATTCGAGTCATCAACTCGCGCAACCGGGATGAGACGCAGTTCGCCTTGAATGTCCAGAGCATCGAGGCCAATGGGCAGCTCAAAGACATCCGCGTCAACGACAAGTTCTTCGCCAAGGACGGCTTTTACGAGCTGATCTGCGGCGAGGGCCGTTTGATCGCACAGCAGCGGTTAGGCAAGACGCAGATTCGCGCCGAGATTGTGACCTGCACGCGCAAACAGGCCTATCTCGAATCGCTCGTGGAGAACCTGGCGCGCAGCCGCCCCGGCACGATGACATTTGCCCGTGAGTTAAAGGCCCTGGCCGACGAAGGGTGGAGCCACGAGAAGATTGCCCAAGTAGCCTGCCGATGCGTGGAGTACGTACGGCAGTACATTCGCCTGGTGGAGAACGGGGAGGAGCGGCTCATCCAGGGCGTCGAGCAGGAGGTGTTCCCCATCTCCTTTGCGATCCTGGTTGCACAATCGGATGACGCGAACATTCAGAACGTCTTGATGGACGCGTTCGACCAGGGAATCGTGAATTCAAACAACTTCGCCAGCGCGCGGGCGATCATCAACGCGCGCAGCGACCATCGCAAGCGCCGCGGCCGCGCTCCGGAGTACACCGTCGCCAGCTTGACCAACGACATCGCCAACACCACGCAGGCAAAAGACTCGTTCGTTCGTGAGGCCCAGGCCAAGGAGGGCCGACTGTTCACGTTGTTAGACGGCCTCACAACGCTTTGGGGCGACGCGGTCCTACTGGAATTGCTTCGGGCAGAAAACCTCGGCGAGCGGCCCGAGCTCGCGGGCATATACGACGTCGCCGGGATGAACCACCAACAGAAGGCAGTATGCAATGGATAATTCCGAAGGCATCGACGTTCCGATCATCAAGCTTCGGCCTCTGCGGGAGCGCAGCGTCACGAAGCGCGAATACGAGCGCATCCTCGCCAGCATCAAGGCAACCGGCTTGATCGAGCCACTGGTCGTCTTCAGGGAAGGCGACGACTTCGTGATCCTCGACGGCGTGCAGCGCCATCGCGCGTTGTTGGAGCTGGGCGTCGAGGTCGTTCCATGCATCTTAGGAAAGGAGCGCGAGGCGTTCACGGCGAACCGCATGGTCAACCGCGTGTCGCCGGTCCAGGAAAACCGCATGATCGAGAAATCCCTCGAAGAGCTGGACGAAAACACGATCGCCTCCGCACTGGGCATCGCCGGGATTTCGCATCGCCTGAAGAAGACGCTTCTGAAGCAGCTTCACGCCGACGTCGCGGCAGCCTTGGACCAAGGCAAGATCACGCGGACATGCGCCAAGGAACTGACGCACGTCAAACCCGCTCGGCAGCAGGAGATCCTCTCGCAGATGGAGGGCTACAACGACTACAGCGTCGCCTTTGCCCGCGCGCTGATCCTCAAGACACCGCCGGCGCAGCGCGAGATGCGCGGCCGTAAGAAGGATCGCTGGGACAGGACAGCCAAACGGAAGAGCGATCTGCTCAAGAAGTTGGCCGAGGCCGAGCAGAAGCACGATTTCTATTCGCGGCTCTACAAGCAATACACAGTCGACCTGTTGCGATTGGCGATCTTCGCCCGTTCTCTGGTGACCAACCTCCGAATTCGCGCATACCTCGACCAGCATCACCCGACCATCGTCGCGCGATTCGAAGGGGTGATCGCCGATGCCAAGGGGTAACGCCATGAAATGGACACGCGAACAGATCATTCGACAGATTCTGCGACGGGAAACGGCAGGCCGGCCGCTGAGCACCGGCGGCGAGGACGGCGTGGAGCACACGCTATATCAAGCCGGATCGCGCATATTCGGTTCATGGCGCAACGCGGTGAAGGCAGCGGGGATTCACCCAGACCGCGCCCTGGCCCATGATCGTTGGCCGCCGTCGAGGATTCTCGCGATGATTCGCACTCTCGCTCGAAGGCGGCGAGCGATCCGAAAGGCGGAGCTGAAACACCGATACGACTGTCTCGTGGCGGCGGCACGACGTACTTTCGGTTCGTGGCCAAAGGCCATCATTGCCGCGGGCGTCGATCCGACAAAGTTTCTGCATGCCTTACCGTGGACACGGGAACGGATCATCGAGACGGTGTTGACCCGCGCCCTGAAAAACGAGCCGTTGGCCAGTGGGCGCGTGCATCCCAAATCGCTGGTTGAGGCGGCGAATCGCATCTTTGGAAACTGGAGTCAGGCGCTTTCCGCCGCTGGCCTCGATCCGCAACGTTACATTGGCAAGTGGAACGGCGATCGCCTCGGCTCAGAAAACTTGCCGGACTCGGATTCTGGCCAAACCACAGGTAGCGCCTCAAACACTGAGACGACAAATACCGGTTCCGTTGGCCTGAACCGTCGTCGTTGGACGCCGGAGGAGGTAGTTCAAGGCATTCTCGCACGCCTGCGCGAGCAGAAGCCGATGAATGCCGTCGCAGTTCGCAGCCACGACAGCTCGCTGTACCAGGCAGCACGAAGACGATTCGGATGTTGGCGAAATGCGATAGCCGCCGCCGGCCTAAATCCAGTGCAATTCCGCGTCCACGGGGGAGGCACGAGCGGTCGCCAGGCCAACGCATGAGCAAGCGAAGACGCAGCGCCGCGTTACCTCGAGAGGCGATCTCCCTCACGACATACGCGCAGCTCGATCTCTACCTCGCCAAATTCGCCGCGGGTGAACTCGGCCTCGTGCTCCTCCTCGGTCGGCACGGCACGGGCAAAAGCGAGAACGTGAAACGGGCGCTCCACATCTCGCCGTTAGTCCGTTCCCGGAAGACGGCAGCAGGGCAGCCCGTCCTGTATGTCGAGGGACATATGCAGCCCTATGGCCTGTACCGGCATCTTTGGGAACACCGCAACCAGCCGGTCGTTCTGGACGACCTGGACAAGCTGTACGCCGATCCGAATTGCGTCCGCATCCTGAAGCCTCTGTGCAACACGGAGCGGACGAAGCGCATCACCTGGCTCACGAATCTCACGCTGAATGACCGGGTCGTCCCGACGTCGTTCACGACGAAGAGCAACGTCATTCTCATCGCCAACGAGTGGCGCACGGCGAATCCGAACGTGCGCGCCTTGGAGGACCGGGCGATCATCCTGCATTTCGATCCGCCGAATGCGGAGGTTCACCGAAAGGTAGGCGAGTGGTTTCAGGATGCGGACGTGTACCAGCTGATCGCGGACACGATGCCGTCCATCCCGGCTTTGTCCATGCGGCACTACTGCAAGGGAGCCCAGTTGCGGCGTGCCGGCCTGCCGGACTGGCGACATAGCTTGCTCCAGATGGTGCTTCCCGACCCGCGCATGGTGTGCATCCTGGCCATGCAACATGATCCAGCCCTTCACTCAGAGCAAGATCGTATAGCCCGTTTCATGACCGCAACTGGGAAGTCAAGGGCGACGTACTTTCGGATGAAGGCGAAGTTCATGTCGCAATGCCAGGTCTTAACATTAACGCGCTAAAGGTCTTACGCATTGCTCGCCAGTGCAGTTACACCTTCCCGGTTTGAGCCTCGCGAAAACCGGCTGGCTCCAACCCGGTCGCACCGGCGTAGAGAACTGAAGCCTCCGACCAGGCCATCCGTAGCAGCGGTCCATGCTGTGATCCACAAGGAGTAGTGGGTGCTGTAAAACATACCTGGTTGACATGGGCCAGTTTGTCAAATATGTTAGACGACAACTGGAGATATCGACCGGTGCCTAAGCCGCCGCAGAATCCGGATTTGGGGCAGCGTTTGCGGGCAGCCCGCCTCGCCGCAGGGCTCTCAACGCGCGAAGTAGCAGCGCAGTTGCGTCGGTCGCACAAAGTATCACATGCCACGCTCGCGAACTACGAACGTCGTCTGACGCAGCCCACACTGGGGACACTCGAGGCGCTTGCCGCGCTGTATCAAAGGCCGATCAGTTGGTTCATCGCATGTGGACCGCAACTGTCGGGTATCCGGTATAGAAACCTCGTTTCTCGCTTTGGTGCACGAGAACGCGAACGGTTCGAGGCGGAGGTGCAGAAGTGGGTCGAGGCGTATGTTCGTTTGGAGGATCGCCTCCGCGCCAGAAGGCGATCCCGTCTGAATGATGTTCCACGCCCCGAAATCGAGCCGATGCGGCTCGCCGAATGGATTCGTGATCAGATAGGTATCGAACCGGACCAACCCATTCCAAGCGTGATCGATCTGCTCGACCGATTTGGGGTCTACGCATTTGAACTTCGCGCCCCGTTTGCCGTCGACGGCTTGGCGGCACTGTACGGTCAAGATCGCGTCATCGTCCTGAATTCTGACGTAGCGCATGATCGCGCCCGCATGAACGCGGCGCATGAACTCGCGCATCTTCTCTACAACGACTGCGACGGTCACACGAAGACACAGCGATCCACTGAAGAGCATCGAGCGATGGAATTCGCGTCGCATTTGTTGATGCCGCCGGCTGTGCTCCACGCTGCGTTTAATGGTCGTTCGATGGTAAGACTGGTCGGCTTCAAAGAGCGTTACGGCATCTCGTTAGCGGCGATGGTCTACCGTGCCGAGAAAGAGGGCATCATTCCAAACTCCCTAGCCAAGAAACTATGGGTTGAATTCTCCAAACGAGGATGGCGACGACGGGAACCCGGCTCGGTTCGGCCTGATCGGGCAACGCGCTTTGAGCAACTGCTCGACGGCGCCATCGTGCGCGGAGATCTTACATGGAGGGAAGCGGTTGAAATCACGGGCATCCGTGCCGACGAGCTGAAAGATCGCGTTCAACAAGCGCTGGGATTCGATAACGATTACCCAACTGACTCTGGCGAACCAGAATTTCTGAGGCTGATTCAATGAACTTCTTTCCAACAACCGCACAACCGGCGTCGGCGTTCGATGGTGGTCGGCGGCATGGGAGACCATAAACAATGGCAGCACGTACAACGGTTCGGCTGTCGCCAGCCGACGACCAAACGCTCCGGCGTCTGTATCGAAACAACCGCGTTCCCATCGATCAATACCGCCGGCGACCGAGTGAACTCGCGCGACTTGCCGACGCATTCAACGCAGCGACCGGGCAACAACTAACGTCCGGCCAACTGCTCCACTACATGATCCGGCGCCGGAAGGACGGCAACTGGGAGACTTTTGATGGGGCGCACCGGCGCGCGAAGCCGCTCCCAAACACCCTCTTCACCGACGAGGAATGGCAGATCGTGGATCGGCTGTATGTCGATTCGGGTATCGGCGCGGATACATTCTTGTATGATGCACAGCGGGCGGCGAGCTTCGCAGAAAGAATTGTCGCGGCTATCGGACGCGCGATACGCCCCGACGTGCTGGCGGCTGCTTTAGTCGAGCGGCGCAAGGACGACGCGCTGCCGCGCCTCCGCCCTGATTCGGGGTTCGAGGACATCGACCAAGTCGCCTAAATTCAGCTATGTTGCAGGTAACCGGGTTCTGTCACAGGGCGTCGTGGAATTCGGCGGCGAAACTGGTTCAAGGGGGCGCGGTGGGTTTGGCCGCGTTGCTTTGCGAGAATGTGTTGGCAGTTGCGTGTGGATCGTCAATCGATCGGAAGAGTAGATGATCTGATGAGTCTTACCGCATACCACGCGAAGTACTTCGCTCACGAACTCGCGAAGCGCTGCTCTCCCGACAGCGTGGAGAAGATTGCCGGCGCGCTGGCCGATGCGCAGGTTGATCTCAACCCGCATCAAATTGACGCCGCGCTTTTCGCCTTCCGTTCACCCCTCTCCAAGGGGGCTCTGCTCGCCGACGAGGTTGGGCTTGGGAAAACGATCGAAGCCGGGTTAGTGATCTCGCAGCGATGGGCCGAACGGAAAACCCGCGTACTCGTCATCACGCCGTCGAACCTACGTAAACAATGGCATCAAGAGCTCACTGAGAAGTTCTTCCTGCCGTGCCGAATCCTCGAGTCGAAGTCCTACAACGACGCGATCAAGCACGGAAACTTCCGTCCATTCCTGCCAGATGGACAGATCGTCATTTGTTCCTACCACTTCGCTCGGAACAAGGCCGGGGACATCCAATCGGTGCCCTGGGATTTGGTCGTCATCGATGAAGCGCATCGAGTGCGCAACGTCTACAAGCCCAACAACGTCATCGCGAACACGCTCAAGCTCGCGCTCGCTCCATTCCCCAAGCTGCTCCTCACGGCGACTCCGCTGCAGAACTCGCTACTCGAGCTGTACGGTCTGGTCAGCTTCATCGACGAGCACACCTTCGGCGATCTGCGCAGCTTCAGGGAACAGTTCTCATATCTCTCGGAAGATGGCACGTTCGAGCAGTTGAAGGCACGGCTCCGGCCGTTGTGCCACCGGACCCTGCGACGGCAGGTGACCGCCTACGTGCCGTACACGAACCGACACGCAATGGTCGAAACGTTCACCCCGGCCGAGAGCGAAGATCGTCTGTACAACCTGGTCTCCGCGTATCTCCAGCGCGACAACCTGCAAGCCCTGCCAGCGAGCCAGCGCTCCCTAATGACACTTGTCCTTCGCAAGCTGCTGGCATCGTCTACGTTTGCCATTGCCGGCGCACTCGACACCCTCATCACGCGGCTGAAGGCGACTCTCAAAAAGGAGGAGCCGCCGCTGCCGCTCGTGGATGCACTTGACGAGGACTACGAGACGCTCGATGAGACGGCCGAGGAGTGGCCGGATGATCCGGATGAACCGAGGATGTCGGTCGAGGAAGTCGCCGCTCTGCGTCGCGAGATCACGGACCTCGAAGGGTTTCGAGACCTGGCCATCTCGATCAAGCACAACGCAAAGGGGCAGGCCCTCCTGACTGCGCTCGGAAAGGCATTCGAAGAGGCTCGTCGCCTGGGCGCGGCCGAGAAGGCGATCGTGTTCACCGAGTCCAGGAAAACCCAGACCTACATTGAGCGTCTCCTGGCCGATAGCCCATTTGCCGAGGGCATCGTGCTCTTCAACGGGTCGAACACCGATCCGAGGTCAGTCGAAATCTACAAGCAATGGCTCGGCCAAAACGCGGGGACGGATCGCGTCACAGGCTCTCGGACCGCCGATATGCGGTCGGCGCTGGTGGACTACTTCCGTGACACCGGCCGGATCATGATCGCCACGGAGGCGGGTTCGGAAGGCATCAACCTTCAGTTCTGCTCGCTTGTGGTGAATTACGACCTGCCCTGGAATCCGCAGCGGATTGAGCAGCGAATCGGGCGTTGTCACCGTTACGGGCAGGAGCACGACGTTGTCGTCGTGAACTTTCTTAACCGCAACAACGAGGCCGATCGGCGCGTTTACGAGCTCCTCGAACAGAAGTTCTCGCTGTTCAGCGGCGTGTTCGGGTCGAGCGACGAAGTGCTCGGTGCCGTTGAGTCCGGCGTCGATTTCGAGAAGCGTATCGCCTCCATTTACCAGAAGTGCCGAACGCCGGACGACATCAAGGCGTCGTTCGATCAGCTTCAACGGGAACTGAGCGCCCAGATCAACGAGGCCATGACCCGCACGCGGCGTCAGCTGCTGGAAAACTTCGACGCCGAGGTTCATGAGAAACTCCGCATCAACCTCCAGCAGAGTCGCGAGCATCTCAATCGCTACGAGCTGCTGCTGATGTGGCTGACGAAGTACGCGCTCGGGCAGCATGCCGAATTCGCGGACGACTTCGGCAGCTTCACCTTGAAGTCGCGCCCGTTCTCAGAGATGGCCGACCTCCCGCTCGGCCTGTACGAGTTGCCGCGGCGGTCCGGCGACGCCCACCTTTACCGGATGGGCCATCCGCTCGCCCAGCGGCTGCTCATGCAAGCCAAGGCACTGGCGTCGCCGTACGCGGAGGTCACGTTTGACCTCACGAACACGATTCCCACCGTCTCGGCGCTGAAGCGCTTGATCGGCACATCAGGTGACTTGCTCGTCGTGCAGTTTACGATTGAGTCGATGGACCAGGCGGAAGACCATGTCCTCGTGACTGCCGTAACTGATACAGGCGAGGTCATTGATACTGAACTTGCCCGCCGCTTCTTCTCGGTGAAAGCCGACGGTCTCCGCGACCTTGATCAACCGGCGCAGCCTCACGCTGTGCTTCAACAGGAAGTCGAACGCCTACAGGCCCAGATTCGCCAGAACATCTCCGAGCGCAACGCGAAGATCTTTGAGCAGGAAGCCGACAAGCTTGACGGGTGGGCCGACGATCTAAAGGTCGCTCTGGAGCGAGACATCAAGGACCTTGATCGCCAGATCAAAGAGGCGAAGCGCGCCGCCACGCTGGCGCTCACGCTTGAGGACAAACTAGCCGGCCAGAAGCAGATCAAGGCGTTAGAAGGGCAGCGGAACACGAAACGCAAATCGCTCTTCGAGGCCCAGGACGCGATCGACCAGAAGCGCGAAGAGCTCATCACCGCGATCGAAGCCAAGCTCGTGCAGCGGTCCACCTCCAGCCACGTATTGTCGTTGCGATGGAGGTTGGTCTGAGCCATGCCAACCCGCGAGGAGCAGGTCGAGCAGATTGAAGCCGTATTGCGGCAGCGATTTTTCCCCGTTGTTCCCCAGGGGTCGGGCAATCGAACGCCCGAGGACCACGAGAAGAATCGGCTCACAAGATCCCTCGCGGCGTACGCTATCGCCAAGATCAGTGGGCTTGATGACACCGCCGCGGCCGCGTGCATCACCGACGGCGGCGACGATGGCGGGATTGACGCCGCTCACTTTGACCGAGCCAACAATCAGTTGGTTTTGGTGCAGTCGAAGTTCAAACGCAACGGAGATGCACCATCTCAGGCTGACGCCCAGAAGACCATCAACGGGGTCAAGAAGCTTCGCGAAAAACAGTTCACGCACTTCAACCGCACCTTCCAGGACCACATAGACGAGATTGAGGAGGCGCTCGACACGGCCGGCGTCGGGATCACCGTCGCCTTTGTATATCTCGGAGATACGCTCGGCAGGCACGCGACCGACGACTTGAATGCGTATGCGGCAGACGTGAATGCACTGAGCGACGTCCTCCGCTGGCGCGACTGTGGCATCGCCAGCGTTCACGGCTGGCTCGTTGAGGAGCAAGCACCGGGGAACGTCACTGTCCGCGTCACGTTGGAACGGTGGCAACCCGTCACCGCGCCGAGGAAGGCCGTCTATGGCCAGATTTCTGCCGCTGCATTGGCCGATCTCGCACGGCAGCACGGAAAGGCCCTGTTCCAGCGGAACATCCGACACTACTTGGGCACCTACGGCGTCAACGCCGCGATTGTAGATACCGTCCATTCTACACCCGGCGATCTCTTCTATCTGAACAACGGAATCACGATCGTCGCGGAGGAGGTCCGTCAGGCTGGCACTTCCGAGGCGAGATGTTCGTTCGAGTTTGTCAACGCGTCCATCGTCAACGGCGCCCAGACCGCCGGCGCAATACTCACCGCTTCGCAAGGCGGGGCGATCTCAGCTGACGCGATGCTGTTGGTCACAGTTATTGAGATTGGCCGCAATGCCGACGAGTTGGGTATTCGGATCACCAAGGCTCGCAATCATCAGAACGTCGTGCGCGGCATCGACTTTGCAGCGCTCGATCCGACGCAGGAACGCCTTCGGAGGGAACTCGCAGCGGCGGGATATCGATACTTCTACCGTCCGTCGGAAGAGGCCCGCATTCCGAGCGCTCAATCCATTACCGTCGAGGAGGCGGCAGTAGCACTCGCTTGCCTCTCCTGCACTCCAATGACTCGCGCCGACGTCGACTTACGCCGCACTCGCGGCCAGCCGTACCGCAACGCCATCGACCTGGTTGTCGCCGCGAAGAAGGAGGTGTCGCGGCTTTGGGACCAGAGCGGGCCGCTGTATCCTCAGTTGTTCTCCGCCGACCTCACTGGCGTCCGAGTATGCCGCCTCGTGCGAGTCTTCCGCGTGCTCAACGCCATCCTCGACGGGTCGGAGCGAGCCGAGACCGCGTATGCTCGACGCATGTTCTTCCGCCACGGACGATTCTTCATCATGGCTTTCGTCGCGCAACGGTGCTCAGTCCTCGTCAACCGCCCCGGGCACGACCTCACCGCCGATGAAAAAACCGAGTTATCCCGGGCCACAAACGAACTTGCTGAGGCGATCTACGCCGAATCGGTGGATCGTCAGTGGGAGAAAGGGTATAGAGCGATCTTCCAAAATCTCGGCGATTCCCAGCCTCTCACGGACAAGGTCATTCGTCGTTTGACCACGCCGCCAGCACCAGCGCCGGTACCCACCGCGACGCAACCTGGTATCGTCACGCCGGAGACCGGAGCGGTCCCGGCGAAGGAAGCGGTGCCCGGCACGGACGGGCCTACAACCCAACCAAATGTTGAGCAAGGGAACGCGTCTTGAGCATGCAGAGGAAACAGAAGCTCGAACTGACTTGGATCGGCAAGGATGAGCGGCCGAAGTTGGAGCCGCGCATCCTACTAGAGGACCCGGCCAAGTCGTACCACGCCGCGCGGCGCGTGAAGCCTGATGCCAAGCCCGGCGAGCCGGGCTATCCAGGGGACCTCTTCGATAACCGACTGATCTTCGGAGACAACCTGCTGGCACTCAAAGCCATCGAGACGGAGTTCACGGGCAAAATCAAGTGCATCTACATCGATCCGCCGTACAACACCGGGTCCGCATTTGAGCACTATGACGATGGCATTGAACACTCTCTTTGGCTGTCGCTAATGCGGGATCGACTTGAGATTCTGCGTCGGCTCTTGCATCCAACGGGCTCAATCTGGGTAAACCTCGACGACAACGAGGCTCACTACGCGAAGGTGCTGCTAGACGAGCTCTTCGAGCGTCGAAACTTCGTCGCAAACGTTCTCTGGCAGAAACGCACTTCGCCCGATGCCCGCATACATCTAGGTGCTGCACACGATCACATTCTCGTGTACGCCCGCGACCGGGAGCAGGCATTCTTTCACGAGCAGGCACTCACTCCCGCTCAGCGTGAGCTCTACAAGAATCCCGACAACGATCCTCGCGGTCCGTGGGCTTCGGCTGACTTCACCGCCCAGGGATGGCGACCCAATCAGATGTACAAGATTACGACTCCTGGTGGTACCGTGTACGAGCCGCAGCCCGGCCGGTGTTGGGCGCAGATCGAGTCCGAGTTCCTGCGACTCAAAGCAGAGAAGCGACTCTGGTTCGGTAAAGACGGAAATGCTCGTCCCCGGGTGAAGAACTTTCTGAGTGATGCTACGGGCGTAAAGAGTTGGAGTTGGTGGACGAATCAGGAGGTCGGCCACAACCAGGACGCGAAGGCTGAAAGCATTGGAATCTTCGGCCGCGACAACTCGTTCGCCACGCCAAAGCCCGAGGCGTTGCTCCAACGCATCGTTGAGATATCAACAAGTCCCGGCGAATGGGTTCTAGACTCCTTCGCCGGCTCAGGCACGACCGGGGCTGTGGCTCACAAGATGGGCCGCCGCTGGATCATGGTTGAACTCGGTGAACATTGTCACACGCACATTCTCCCGCGTCTGAAGAAAGTCGTCGACGGCGACGACAAGGGCGGTGTGACGGAGCCCACGGGTTGGAAGGGCGGCGGCGGGTTCCGGTACTACCGCCTTGCCCCGTCGCTGCTGGAAAAGGATCGCTGGGGGAACTGGGTCATCAGCAAGGAATTTAACGCGGCGATGCTCGCCGAGGCGCTGTGCAAGCTGGAGGGCTTCACCTACGCCCCAAGCGACAGTCTCTACTGGCAGCACGGCCACTCGACGGAACGAGACTTCATCTACGTGACGACGCAGCCGCTGACGCGCGACATGCTGGCCAAGTTGAGCGACGAGGTGGGCGAAGACCGCACCCTGCTAGCCTTGTGCAAGTCGTTCACGGGAAGGGCGTCGTTCCCGAATCTGACGATCAAGAAGATTCCGAAGGCAGTGATGAGCAAATGCGAGTGGGGTCGGGACGACTACTCGATGGAAATCAAGTCGTTACCGCCGCCGTTGGACGATGCCGACGATACGGAAGAGGCTCGACTCGGAGGGCGCGGCAAGGCCAAGGTGCTGCGCGGTTCGCGGAAGCCGAAGGACGACGGCCCCGGATTGTTCGATGCCGCTCCGGCGGGCAGTGGTACCAGGGGGAAGACGTCAACTGCAAAGGCTAAGACCGGCAAAGGGGCGCGCCGGTGAACGCAAACGTGAACCCCATTGCGAGCCGCATGAGCCTTCGTCCGCCGCAGCGAGAATCGCTGGAGATTCTGGCGCGTGTATGTGACATCATCTCACTGGACAAGAGTGCGAACGCAGCGCAGGCTCTGACCGCGATTCGAAGCGAGTACCCGTCCGTCACAGATTTCGAGCGGGAGTTTCCGTCGATCTGCTTCGCCCTTGCAACGGGCGTCGGTAAGACACGCCTTATGGGTGCGTTCATCACATACCTGTACCGCGCCGAGCAAGTGCGGAACTTCTTCGTGCTTGCGCCGAACCTGACTATCTACAACAAGTTGATCGCGGACTTCACGCCCAACACGCCAAAGTACGTCTTCAGGGGCATTGCGGAGTTCGCCGTCGAGCCGCCGGTGATCATCACTGGGGACAACTACGCGCAGCTGGCCGGTCACCTGTTCAACGATCCGGACGCGTGCAAGGTTAACATCTTCAACATCTCGAAGATCAACTCCGAAGTGCGCGGCGGAAAGTCGCCTCGCATCAAGCGAATGGCTGAATACTTAGGGCAGCCATATTTCGATTACCTAGCCGGGCTGGAGGACCTGGTACTGCTAATGGACGAGAGCCACCGCTACCGGGCGAGCGCCGGCGTTCGAGCCATCAATGAACTGAAGCCGATCCTCGGGTTGGAACTGACAGCGACGCCGTTCGTGGAAACAAGCAAGGGACCGGTTCAGTTTAGGAACGTCATCTTCGACTATCCGCTCGGGCGGGCGATGGCGGACGGATTCGTGAAGGAGCCCGCAGTGGTCACTCGGAAGGACTTCAGCCCTGGCGGCATGACCGCCGATGAGATCGAGCGCATGAAGCTTGATGACGGCATCTCGCTCCATGAAACCGTGAAAGTGGAGCTGGAGACTTACGCCCGGCAAACGGATAACCGCATCGTCAAACCGTTCGTGCTGGTCATCGCGCGCGATACGACGCACGCCGGTCAGTTGATGGCGTACATTCGTTCCGATGCGTGCTTCGGCGGGCGATACAAAGACAGGGTCATCCAGGTCGATTCGAGCATGACGGGCGCGGAGGAGGATGCGATGGTCCAGCGCCTACTCGCAGTCGAAAGCCCGGACGAGCCTACAGAGGTCGTGATCCACGTCAACATGCTTAAGGAAGGGTGGGATGTCACAAACCTCTACACGATCGTACCCCTGCGGGCCGCAAATGCACGCACCCTAATCGAACAATCGATCGGCCGCGGGCTTCGCCTCCCGTATGGCAAGCGGACCGGAGTAACGGCGGTTGATCGTCTGAACATCGTTGCGCACGACAAGTTCCAAGAGATCATCGACGAGGCGAACAAACCGGGATCGGCCATTCGGCTGCAGCAGGTGATCCTGACCGGCCAGCAACTCGCCGAACGGACCGTGACGGTCGTGACGCAGTCGCAACTCGCTTCGTCGCTCGGCGTACAACCCCCGCAGCAGACTTCCAGCACGCTCGTCGCACCGGCGACCGCGCAGCCCGCTTTTACAACACCACAGGAACAGCAGGCCGCAAGAATCGCCTACGAGGCCATCCGGAAGCTGGAGAGCCGCCCTGATGTCGTGCCGAGGGTCAGCCACTTGCAGGACGCACAGGTTCAGGCCGACCTCGTTAGGCAGGTAACCGAGCAGTTCAGACCATTCCAGCCCGATCTGCCGGGCATCAAGCCCGCCGTGGATATCGCGGCGATAGTGGCGAAGACGGCCGCGATGGTCGTGGAACAGACCATCGATATTCCTCGAATCCTCGTCGTACCGACCGGTGAGGTGCGGTGCGGTTTCAAACCATTCCAGCTGAAGCTCGACTCGCTACGGTATCAAGCTCCCTCGGATGAGTTGTGGGTCCAACACCTTCGCACGAATACTCGCGAGGTCATAGCGCTCGGAAAGGTCAGCGACCGCGAGGCCCGCGCCGAGGACTATGTAGTGAGCGGCCTCGTGGACTTTGACGACGTTTCCTATGATGACCACGCCGACCTGCTGTACGACCTGGCCGGCCAGGTTGTGAGTCACCTGCGATCCTTCCTTTCGGAAGAAGATGCTCGGAAGGTGCTTCGCTGTTTTCAGAAGCCAATCGCGCAATTCGTTCATGCCCAAATGCAGGAGCACTACTGGGAGGAGGCGACAGGCTACGAGGTGCGGATCAGCAAGGGATTCACGGAGTTAAAGCCCAGCGCCTACACCTCTTTGGCATCGGAGCCAGTTCGCGATTTCATGGAGCCGCCACCCGACAAGAGCTACATCGCCAAGTATGTGTTCGGGGGGTTCACGAAGTGCCTTTATCCGGTGCAGAAATTCCAGTCTGACACCGAGCGCAAGCTGGCGATGATCGTTGATCGGGATTCGATCAAGTGGTTCCGGCCAGCGAAAAGCCAGTTTCAGATCTACTACCTGCAGGCCGGGAATCACCTGGAGTACCAGCCCGACTTCGTCGCCGAGGGAAAGTGTGCGATCTATATGGTCGAGCCGAAGGCTGCTAATGCAATGGATGATCCGGAAGTTCTGGCGAAACGAGATGCGGCAGTCCAGTGGTGCCGGCACGCAAGTGAACACGCTGCGTCCAACGGCGGTAAGCCCTGGGAATACCTGCTTGTTCCGCACGACGCTGTGGCGACAAACATGACACTTGATGGGCTGGCGCAACTGTATTCCGTCAGATCGATGGGAGCTGTCAAGTAGTTCGCGTTGGTTTAAGATATCGCGATTCCTCAATCGCCCCGGGGCCCGTTGGAACGACGACCAGCGGCCCAACCACCTTCCTGGCACGCCGCGCAAATATGAGGGTTGCCCCGGCAAGCTGGGACCCGCGCTGATTCCGTCGGCCCAAAATCGGTGGCCCAGTCCGACTCGCGTGTACCGGCTTTCCGAGGATGCTCAACTCCGCCGCATCCCATTTCGCCCGCTGGGATGGGTCTGCGTGGGGGCAGCGGGCATGCGAATGGGCCTGCATCCGTGCCAACTTCGCGGCGCAGGGCTCAAAGTCGCGGTCGGGGTTGACGATCAGGGCGCAGGCCAGCGGCATAGCCGGGCGCTTGATGCATTGGTCACACGCGAGGCACACGTCGCGCCGCGTTACACGCCGCTCAGCGTCGGCAGTATGCTCACGAATCTCACGTCCGCCCATCCTAACACCTCCTGCGTCATCGCTCCGTTGGGCGTCGTCTTCTTGACTGTCGTTGTCTCGTGCCAGAGGCCCGACTCTGGGAGTTGCGGCACGACCGGCCCGCCGATCGGCGTGGTCGGGTGGTTGCTGCCCAGCTCGGGCAGGTAGGCCCAGGAGTATTTGCCGTGCAGCGTCTTGCACGGCGGCGTTTCGACGATGCCAGGCGGCGCGCCGAAGCTGTCGCTGTCCTGGTTCGCCGCCGGCGGCCAGAGTTGGTCGCCCATCGCCTTGCCGTCGGGTGGAGAGTCCTCCGGCAAGCAGAGCCCCGCCAGCGGATCGTGGCAATGCGAGGAGGCCGGCTCGAAGGTCGCGCCGAAGCCGGCGTTGTGCGCCGCGATCCAGGCAACGTATTCAGGGTCGTCGGTGTCGCCGCGCCACTTGGCGTCGATCCGCCCCTGATACCAGCAGTTCCAGTGGTAGATGCACTGGTAGGGATCGCCGGGCGTGCCGTCCTGGAAGCACCAGGGCTGACCCGAGGCAATCTGGAGCCAGTGCGAATCGACCGCGAACCACGCCTTTACGTAGCCGGTGTATTCGACGTACCAGCCCTTGTCGGGGATGACGGCGAAGGTGGTCGTGGCATCCGGCGTCACAGCCCAGGTCCCTTCGATGGTCGCCGTCCGTGTGGTCCCGTCGTAGTCGATGATCTTCGACCATTGATTGGCCCCAGTCCCGCCGATGAGGCGAACGAGCATCCCGTTGTAGAAGTCGTCATCCGTCGACGCGGCAATGTCGAGCACGATGGTGTTGGGGCCGCCGCCTTGACTCGTCCCGGTGTGGACCGCGTCGGCCAGCGAGCCGGGATACCTGTGCCGCGTCGTCCGGGTACGTCCGTGATAAACCCGCCAGACGTTCTCCACCATCGGTAGCGAGTCGCCATTGCCGCCGATGTAGGCCTTGACGATGCCTGCCCGCGCCGGAACTTCGGAAACGCCGACGATGGCCCGCAGACCCGGCTCGACACGCCACGGCCCGGCGGCGATGCTCGAAACTGGATCGCCCAGGGGATCGACGGCCGCGGCCGGAATGCCGTATGTCTCGCAGTCGTTCAGGGGGAAGCGGTCGTCGGCGAACTCGTCATAAGGCGGATCGCCGTGCGTCTCCTGCGACCACCACGATTCGATCGGCGGCACCGGGCTGAGGACGAAGTACTTGAAACTTCCGGCGGCGCTCGGATCGTCGGAGGCGCTGAATACATCCCAATCAGGATTGACCGTGCCGGTCGGGCTGGCACAGGAGACCCGGGTATTGGTGTTCACTACGATCTGCGGCGTTACCTCAATGGCGCTCTTGACCACGATCGGCTTGCCATCGTCGTCGTATTCGACTTCGACGCCGGGCTCGGCGTAGCGGACGAACAGAGCGGGGCGGACCAGCGAATTGGAGTAGTTGTTGAGGAACTCCCACACCCCGACCCGCTGGATCTCATCAATGGCCGGGAAGTCAGTGACGTTGAACACCCGATCAGACTCCAGCTCGATCCCCAGGTATCCGCCGGCCACGGGGTCGTAGCCGGGTCGGTCGATGAAGGACTGGACGAGTTCGACGAGGTTGTCGAAAACGAGTTTATCCCCCCATGAGAGCTGCGGCGCCTGTTCGAGGAACGTGTATTCGAAAGGGCCGATCCCCAAGACACGAGCGGGACCGTTGGGGTTGCTTATGATGGGATTGTCGGGGTGATCGACTGTCGCCGAGAAAGGGTTCATGCTGTCGCGGTCGAGCATCTTGATGTTGATCTTGAGGTCGGCATTGAGGGCAGACCAGTTCAAGGTGAGAACGAGCCGGGCGTCGAGAATGGTCGAGCCGGCCGGGATATCCAGGTGGAACCGGCAATAGGAGTCGTGGTGGTATCTGCGGAAACTCGGTGAGGCGATCTCGTCATAACCGATCTGCATGAGTCCCGCCGTCCCGACGGAGTTAATCTGGGTGATGTCGCCTGGGGCCCCCTCGATGACCACCCAGCAGTGAGCGTCGTCGGCCGCAGCAGCGGTTCGGAAGGCCGCATCCACGATCCCGGGCGGCAACTGTCCACTCTCGGCGAGGACCCCGAGCAGGAATCCGCCGTACTGCTCCGGGATGGCGCAGTGTTCCGGGCGATGATTCTCTGGCTGTTGGATGGTGTCGATCACATGGGCGACGTCGTGGAGCAGCCCTTCGTCGCCCTGACAGCCGTCGCAGCCTGACTGGTTGCAGCGTGGCGCGCGGACAAAAATGCTAGGTCGCAGGACGCCGTTCTTGTCCGCCCACTGGCCGATCTGGTTGCCGAAGTCGTAATACTCCGGAAAACCGCAGACCGCGCCGGTGTAGTAGCCAGGAAAGTACCGCCTTAATCGTCCGGCCAGGACCGGGTTGCCGTTGCCGTCGAGCGCGCCGGCCGCGATGGCCATCGCCATCGGCACCACCGAGTAGGGCGCAACCGCATGCGCCCCCAGCGGCATGCGGATGTCAAAGTTCTGGTAGGGGCTCCAGGGCATCGCTACAGGCCCTCGCAGGGCTGGGCGATTTCGACATTGCACTCGTCGGCCGAGAGCGGGCGCACCAGCGCCGGGATCAGCGGGAGGGCGACGTATTTCACGTCGGGGTCATCCACGATGGGTTCGATGGGCATGAGCAGGACCTTCCAGCCCGGGCGGACGAGGGCACGCGTTCCTGCCCAAGCGATCAGATCCTCGCCGGTCTCGTAGGCCTCCGGCAGGCCGGTCATTCGCTTGCACACGCATGTTGTACTGAAACTCATCGGGTCGATGGTGATGCTCGTGCAGACGGCGAGGACCGGCAGCGGCGCGGATGATGCCCCAAGACGGGCGATGCACCAGGCCATGTCGGGAGTGTCGCGCTTGTCGGCGGGCTGCACGGTCAGGAGCATTGCCGACCCCGACTTGGCGCTGACCAGGTTGCCCGTCGTGCCCGCCTCCACGTCGGCGAAGATGTGGGTCTCGTCGATCATCTGCACCAGCACCGGCGTCTGGCCATTCAAGACCGCGCGGCCGACCGCATTGGGCGCCAGCGGCGCGGCGAGGATCACGAACCGCCCACCGACATGTTCGTCTTCGGGCGCCAGTACCTTGAGGGCAATGCGGTCAGCGAACTGCTCGAACGCATGGTGCGGCTGCACCAGGGCGTCGGAGATGCCGGCGACGGCGTAGCGCGGCAGGTGCTGCCCGCTGTCATTGCGGACCACGACAACACCGGAGGGAGGCGCTTCTTGCGATCCCTCGCCGCGCTGGCGCGCATGGTAGGCGTTAGTCGCCTCGGCGATGGCGTTCCACTCACCAGCCGTCGGGGCGAAGGCCTGCCCGCGCATGACTGTTCGCACCTTCTTGGCCATCAGAATGTTGGCTTGTTGCCCCATTTGTTCTGCTGCATCAACGCTCGTAACCTAGCCCAAGGTGAAGTGCATTCGTACGTTTGACCATTGTCAGTCGCGTGGACTACAGGAGATTCGCGATGGCCAGACCCGCAGCTACTATCGAATTCTTGACGAAATTGGTCGATTGGGCGGGTGGGAGAAGTGCTTTTTGCCGATTGACCAACATCCGTCCTCCCAATCTGAGCGCCTATCTTTCGGGTGCCAAATCGATCTCTTGGAAACGGCTCGAACTGGCAGCACGTCATGTATTTGGTGAGCCTCCTGCATTTGTGCCGCTCGTCGAAGGATGGGACATGTCTAGAGGATTGCCCAAAGTATCTCAGGTTGGCCATGAACCCGGAATTTATTCTTTTTTCGATTCGGCTCGACGTACTATTTATTTCGGGAAGGCTACCGACCTTTACGCTGAGATTCGACAGACGCTGCGGCGCAAAGCAACAGGCATTCGCGATTTTCGGGGCAAGCGCAACTTGCAATTCAAGACGATCACCGCGTACCTGTCGGCTTTCAGAATCATTCGTGGCGATGCAGACTTTCGACACGACGTTGAAAATCTGGGACTGAATGTCCTCGTTAACAGCACCTTGAACAAACATGGCGGAAGATTCAAACGGCAAAAATGAAGCCAAGAATGTAAGTCGAAATACTTGGACTTCGTCATG
>WBZR01000610.1_pt1 | contig 54548 bp, 45 predicted proteins | sample 5204231 | NCBI WGS metagenome assembly WBZR01 (sample SAMN12412403, study PRJNA552823) | activated sludge metagenome | isolation source: activated sludge from anammox sidestream of wastewater treatment plant... | place: USA: Virginia | collected 2017-08 | reverse complement strand
CCTCGTGGAGATGGACGGGTTCGACACCGACACGAACGTGATCGTGATCGCGGCGACGAACCGCCCCGACATCCTCGACCCGGCGCTGCTCAGGCCGGGGCGGTTCGACCGGCAGGTCGTCATCGACCGGCCGGACATGCGCGGCCGCCGCGCCATCCTCGAGGTCCACACGCGCGGCAAGCCGCTGGCCAGCGACGTCGACCTCGATGTCCTGGCGCGCCAGACGCCGGGCTTCAGCGGCGCCGACCTCGAGAACCTCATCAACGAGGGCGCCATCCTCGCCGCGCGCCACAACAGCCGCGCGGTGTACATGTCGGACCTCCAGGCGGCGATCGAGAAGGTCATCGCCGGCCCCGAGCGCCGCACGCGCATCATCTCGCCCGAAGAGCGCAAGATCATCGCGTACCACGAGGCGGGGCACGCGGTGGTGATGAACCAGCTCAAGCACTGCGATCCCGTGCACAAGATCACGATCGTGTCGCGCGGCATGGCGCTGGGCTATACCATGCCGTTGCCGCAGGAGGACCGCACGGTCTACGTCCGCTCGAAGTTCGAGGACGAGATCGCCGGGCTGCTCGGCGGCCGCGCGGCCGAGGAGATCGTCTTCGACGAGGTGACCACCGGCGCCTCCAACGACCTCGAGCGGGTCACCGGGCTGGCGCGCGACATGGTGACCCGCTACGGCATGAGCGAGGTCCTCGGCCCGGTCACGTTCGGCGAGCGCGACGAGATGGTGTTCCTCGGCCGCGAGATCGGCGAACGGGTCAACTACTCCGAAGAGATCGCCGAGCAGATCGATGCCGAGGTCAAGCGCATCGTCGCGTCGGCGCACGAGCGCGCCGCGCAGGTGCTCCGCAGCAACATCGAGAAGCTCCACGCCGTCTCGCGGCGCCTGATCGAGGTCGAGACCATCGACCGCACGGAGTTCGAAGCGATCATGGCGTCGTAGGCGCGGCGATCGGCCGCAGCGCGCATCGGCAGGAGCGGGGCGTTAAATTGGGCGCGGGGCTGGTTGCCCAGCCCCGCGTGTCCCGTCCCCTGATTTGTCCCCTGCAACCAAACCAAATGGCTTCCGCAAATCCAAACCGTCCAACGCGGGTCGATGCGGCCGTCGGAGGACTTGGCGATCTTCGCGCGGCCCATCGCATCTTCCACATGAGAAGACGCACGACGTCGCGGAAGGGATACGCGGCGGCACGCGCGATCTTGATTAAATGTGAGGTAACGTGAGCCGGTGGCTGCCGGCGCGGGCCGCGGCCGAGGGTGCCGTGCCGACGCCCCGCGGCTCCATCGGCCCGCTGCCCGGCGCGATGCGGGCCGGTGGCGCGGCCGCGGGGTGCCCGAACGGCGGCCCGTGTCCCGCGCGTGGTCAGCCCACGCGCCACGCCGCGCGCAGCGCGGCGCTCAGTCGCCGCACCGCCCGGCCGCGGTGGCTGAGCCGGTCCTTCGCTTCCGCCGACAGCTCGGCCATCGTCCGCCGCCCGTCGTATCCGCCGTCCTCCACGAGGAACACCGGGTCGTAGCCGAACCCGCCCGTCCCGACCGCCCGCTCCGCGATGCGGCCCTCGACGACGCCCTCGGCATCCAGCACGGTGCCGTCAGGCCAGGCCAGGACCACGACGGCCCGGAAGCGGGCGGTCCGATCCGGGAGCGGCACGTCCGCCAGGCGGGCCAGCAGCGCCGCGACGCGATCCGCGTCCGATCCCGGCGCCCAGCGCGCCGACCGCACGCCCGGGAACCCGCCGAGGGCGTCGACCTCGATCCCGGAGTCGTCGGCCAGCGCCGGCATGCCCGCGGCCGCGGCGAACGCGTGCGCCTTCAGCGCCGCGTTGGCCGCGAACGTGTCGCCGGTCTCGGCGACGTCGAGGTCCAGCCCGAGGTCGGCCGGACCGACGAGCGCGGTCGGCAGGTCCGCCAGCAGCCGCCGGAGCTCGCGCCGCTTGCCGGGGTTGAGCGTCGCCACGAGCAGGCGCGGCGGCGGCGTGCGATGGAGGGTCGTCACGGCGATGGCGCCTCGGGGGCGACAGGGGTGGTCGTGCCGAGCCGCGGCTCCGCCGCCGGCCCTGCGGTGGCACCGCCCGCCTCCAGGCCAGCGGCCAAGAGGGCCGCGATCGCCCCGTCGCGTGCCGCGCCGTCGACGCGAGGCCCGGCCTCGACCACCACGAAGCGGCGATCGTCACGCGCCAGGCCGGCGTGCAGTGGCGGCGCCCCGGCGTCGAAGCGTTCGGCCTGCGTCCCGAGGTCGAGCGGGGTGCGCTCGGCCGATGCCATGAACCCGAAGGTCGCGAACCACCCGTTGTAGGCCGCCTGGGCGCCGGCGGCATCCGCGTAGTGCGCCACGGTCACGGTGATCGCCGCCGCCGCGCCGGCCGCCGTCGACCCGGGCCCGCCCGCGGCGGCCGGAACGTACACCCCATGGGCGGCCTCGACCGGCGTCGTGCGCGCGTCGCGGGCCAGCGCGGCCACGGATGGCGCGACCGCGTCGGCCGCGTGAACCATCCGCCATCCGGGCGGGGCCGCGGGCAGCCGGCCGCCGGCGGGCAGCGTGGCGGACGCCGACGGTGCGCAGGCGGCAGCCGCCAGCAGCGCTGCGCACACCGTCAGCCGGCTGCCTCGCGCGACACGCGCCCGGACTCGGGCATCCCCCGGGCGCGTCATCGGTCGTTTCCGCGTCCTGGCGCGCGTCCGCCTGTGCCATCTCCGCCAGCATCGCGCCCGTCCGTGGCCCGCCCGCCCGCGTCGGGCGCCCCGCCGCTTCCGTAGAGCCCGTGTGCGTGGACGTAGGCCTCGACGGCCGCCGGCACCTGGTAGCGGATCGGCCGCCCGGCCGCCACGCGCTGGCGGAGGTCGGTGGCCGAGATGCCGACGAGCGGCGCGGGGACGCGGTCGACGCGCCCTGCCAGCCCCGGGACCGCTGCCGCGAGCGCTGCCATGTCCGGCGCGGCGCCGGGGCGGTCGAACACGGCGAGCCGGGCCAGCGCCACGACGCGGCCGGGCGCGTGCCACGCCGGGAGATCCGCCAGGGCGTCGGCGCCGAGGACGAACCACCAGTCGGTCACCGTGTCGAGCTCGGCCCGCAGGTGCGCCAGCGTGTCGACCGTGTAGCTGGGGTGTGGGCGGTCGAGGTCGACGCGGTGGACCGTGAACGCCGGTTGGCCGGCGATCGCGCCCTCGAGCATCGCCACGCGCGCGGCATCGTCGGCGCGCGGCTCGTGCGCCTTGAGCGGCGACCGCCGCGCGGGGACGAACAGCACCGCGTCGAGCCCCAGCGCGTGGCGCGCTTCCTCGGCGATGATCAGGTGGCCGACGTGAACGGGGTCGAACGTGCCGCCGAAGACCCCGACGCGGCGCGCACCGGCCGTCAGTCCACCCATTCCAGCTCGGCCGGCCCGATGTGGACGGTGTCGCCCGGCCGCACGCCGCGCGCCCGGAGCGCGGCGCGGATCCCCATGGCGTCGAGGATGCGCTGGAAGCGCAGCACCGCGTCCTCGCTCGCCCAGTCGGTCATCGCGGCGGCCCGCTCGGCGCGCCGGCCGGTGACCCGGTAGGTGCCACCGCCGAGGTCGGCGATGGCGAACGCGTCGTCGTCCAGGGCCGCCGGACGCAGGACCGGCACGGTCTCGGGCGCGGCCACCGGCACGGGCAGCGCCCGGACCGCCGCGAGCGTGTGCCGCATCAGCGCGTCGACGTTCTCGCGGGTCAGCGCGCTGATGGCCCACGCGTCGGGGTGGCCGCGCTCGGCCAGGGCGGCGCGGAGCGCCGGCCAGCGGGCCCGCACGTCCGGAAGGTCGACCTTGGTGACCACCACGATCTGCGGACGGTCGGCCAGCGCCAGGTCGAACGCGCGCAGCTCGCGGTTGATGATGTCGAAGTTCGTCAGCGGGTCGGGCGCCGACCCGTCCACGAGGTGCAGCAAGAGGCGGGTGCGCTCGACGTGGCGGAGGAAGCGGTCGCCGAGGCCGTGGCCCGTGCTCGACCCCGCGATGAGGCCGGGCACGTCGGCCAGCACGAGCGTGTCGTAGCCGACCTCCACCACGCCGAGGTTCGGCACCAGCGTCGTGAAGGGATAGTCGGCGATCTTGGGCCGCGCCGCGCTGACCACCGACAGCAGGGTGCTCTTGCCGGCGTTGGGCATGCCGATGACGCCGACGTCGGCGATGAGCTTGAGCTCGAGCCGGATCCGCAGGCGCGCGCCGGGCTCGCCCTTCTCGGCGATGCGAGGCGCCTGGTGCGTCGGGCTCTTGAACGCGCTGTTCCCGCGCCCGCCGCGCCCGCCCCGCGCCACCACCACCCGTTGGCCGTGCGCCACCAGGTCGGCCAGCAGATCGCCGGTGACCGCGTCGGTCACCAGCGTCCCCACCGGCACCGTGATCTCGAGATCCTCGCCGTCGCGGCCGTGGCGGTTGGAGCCGCCGCCGTGCCCGCCGCGCCCGGCCTCGTAGCGCTGCGTGAAGCGGAACTTGTGGAGCGTGTTCAGCCCCTCGTCGGACACCAGCACGACGTCGCCGCCCCGGCCGCCGTGGCCGCCGGTCGGCCCGCCGCGCGGCACGAACTTCTCACGGTGGAAGGCGACGATGCCGTTGCCGCCGTCGCCGGCCTGCACGTCGATGGTGGCCTCATCGAGAAACATCGTCGCCCTCGATCGGGATGCCCGCCGCGCCGGCCCGCGCCTCGAACCGGTCGAGGGCCGCCTGCAGGCGCTCTTGCCGCATCACCAGCGTCAGGTCGCCGCGCGTGCGCTCGGTGACGCCGCGCACCATGTCGTTGGTCTGCTTGATGTTGCGCGTGATGACCGCCGGGAAGTCGACCGTCGTCAGGAAGGCGTAGATGTCCTGCATCCGTTCGAGGATGGCCTCGGCCGCCGCCGTGTCGTCGCGCCGGATGGCGTCCAGCGCCGCGCGGCGCAGCTCGCCGCCAGCCTCGCCCAGGCCGTTGAGCCACGCCGCGTCGTCGACGCCGAGGTCCGCGGGCGACGGGAGCTCCGTTCCGCGCACCAGGGCGCGTGTGAGGTGCGCCTCGGCGAGCTCCTTCTGGGCGTCGAGCATGTAGCCCGCGGAAGCCAGGTCGGGGTGCGCGGTGGACGCCGCGTGCATCTCGGCCAGCAGGCGCCCCGCGGCAGCGGCCTCGGCCTCGGCCTCCGACCACTCCCCGCGATGGATGGCCCGGATGGCGCGCGCGGCGTGCTGCACCACGCTCCGGCTGAGGGCGAGCATCGCCTCGCGCTGGGCGTGCTTGGCCTCGAGGCGGGCGAGGATCGCCTCGCCGATGGCTTGGAGGTCGCCCATCGCCGCGTCAGCCCGCCGACGCCGCGGCGGGCGCCAGCCGCGCGAGGCGTTCGGCGACGGCTTCGAGCAGCCGCCGGTCGGCCGCGCCGAACGCGGCCGGCCGGTCGCTGTCGATGTCGATCTCGCCGATCACCCGCGCGCCGTCTCGGATCGGTACGACGATCTCGCTGCGGGTCGAGACGAAGCACGCCAGGTAGCGCGGGTCGGCGTGCACGTCGTCGACCACGATGGTCGCGCCTTCCGCGGCGGCAGCGCCGCAGATGCCGTGGCCGATGGGGATCCGCACGTGCTCGGTGGGGTGGCCGACGAACGGACCGAGCACGAGGTCGCTGCCCTCGACGAGGTAGATGCCCGTCCAGTGGTAGTGTGCGAACGCCGCGGCCAGCATCTCGACCGTCCGGGTGAGGACGGTCGCCCACGGGTCGGTGGGGGCGGCCGCCTGGGCCTCGAGGTACGCAACGAGCGCCGCCTCCGGCGGGTCGATGGGGTCGATGTGCACATGAGCCTCCCGCGGCCGGATCGCCTGGCGCCGGCGGCCCCGCCGGCGCGCGTCGCCTGGGGCCGTCGGGCGGCGGGCCGGTCCGCCTGCACGCATTGTAGACGGCATGCGGGACGGCGGCCAAACGGCGGCTGCCCGGCAGGCGTGCGACTTCCGGCGCCCGCCGGGGGCATGCTATGATGTCGCCGCCGATCGACGGCCTCCGCGCTATGAAGCAGCCGACCTCGCCCTTGCCCGCCGCTCCCGCCCCTGCCCTTCGACGTTCCGGCTGGGGGCTGCGCGTCCTGTTCCTGGCCCTGTTCGCGGGCATGGCGGCGACCGCCGTCACGGTGACGGTCCTGGTCGCCGGCACCGTGCTCAGCCTGGCGGGCACGCGGGCGGCGCCGTTGGCGCCCGCCCCTACGCCCGCGGCGGCGGCGGCGTTGGGTACCCCGCCGCCCAGCCAGGACGACGTCAACGTCTGGGAGAAGCACGGCCCCATCAACGTGGTGCTCCTCGGGCTCGACGCCGACGACTGCGGCCGCTCGACCAGCCTCGCCCAACGGACCGACACGATGATCCTCGTGCGCGCCGACCCGCAGACCCGGCGCGTGGCCATGCTGTCGATCGCCCGCGACCTGTACGTCTACATCGACGACGTGCACGGGGCGGCCAAGATCACCACGGCCAACGTGTACGGCACGCAGTTCGAGAACGGCACGCCGGTGCCGGGCAGCGGGCCCAACCTCGTCAAGAAGGTCATCCAGCGCAGCCTCGACCTGCCGGTGCACCGCTACGTGGTGGTGGACTTCAGGGGCTTCGAGCAGATCGTCGATGCCCTCGATGGCATCGACGTCGACGTGCCGCCGTCGGCCGACGACCCGACCGTCGGGCTGGTCGACAGCCACTACCCGGATGGCCAGTGCGGAACCATGACCATCACGTTCCTCCCCGGACGACAGCACATGGACGGCGCCCGCGCGCTGCAGTACGCCCGCTCGCGCTACTCGACGAGCGACTTCGACCGCTCGCGCCGCCAGATGCAGGTGCTGATGGCCATCCGCGAGCGCGCCACCAGCCTCGGCGTGATCCTCGACCTGCCTCGACTGCTGCCGGCGGTGTCCAAGGCCGTCGACACCGACCTCACGCCCGAGGAGATCCTCTCGCTGGCGCCGCTCGGCCGCGGGCTGAACCCGGCCGACATCCTGACGTTCCAGATCGACGACACCGTCGCCAACCCCGGCTACGTGATGGTCGGCAGCTCGGAGCAGTGGGTGCTGCAGCTCGACCCCGCCGCGTATGCGCCGCTCCGCGAGCGCTTCCTCGCCCTCGAGCCGCCGCCGACGCCCACGCCCGAAGCCACCGCCGTGCCGCCATCCGGCGGCGCGGCGCCCGCGCCCTGATCCCCGTCCGGCCGTCGCGCCGCGCCCCCGCCGCGCCCCTCCCGACTTCGGACTTCTTTTGGACTGGCCCCACCCCCGAGGATCGCTATAATCCCCGTCCGCGGCACCGCCACGGCCGCGGGTAACGCATGAACCTCGTCTGCATCGGACTCTCGTTTCACACGGCGCCGGTAGCGGTGCGCGAGCGGCTGGCCTTCACGCCGACCTCGCTGCGCAGCATGCTCGGCTGGCTGGCGGGCACCGGTCGGCCGGCCGGCCTGCGCGAGGTCGTCATCCTGTCGACGTGCAACCGGACCGAGCTGTACGCGGCCCTCGACGGTGAGGCGCCCCCCGACGGCGTGCCCGAAGCGTCGCCGCTGATCGACGCGCTGGCCGAGGGCGCCAGCGTCGCCCGCGCGGCCGTCGAGCCGCACCTCTACATCGCCGCCGGGCCCGCCGCCATGCGCCACCTGATGGCGGTGGCCGCCGGGGTCGACTCGATGATCGTCGGCGAGGCCGAGATCCTCGGCCAGGTCGGCCAGGCCGCGGCCGAGGCCCGCGCGCTGGGGGCCAGCGGGCCCGTCCTCGACGCCCTCTTCGTCGCCGCGCAGCGCGCCGGGCGGCGCGCCCGGCGCGAGACGGCGATCGGCAGCCGCGCGGCCAGCGTGCCGTCCGCCGCCGTCCAGCTCGCCCGCGACACCGTGGGCGACATCGCGCGCTGCCACGTGGCGCTGGTCGGCGCGGGGCAGATGGGCGTCCTGGCCGCCAAGGCCCTGGTCGGCCAGGGGGCACGCAGCCTCGTGGTGAGCAACCGGTCGTACGAGCGCGCCGTGGCCCTGGCCAACACCTGGGAGGGCTGCGCGGTCACCTTCGACCGCCTCACCGACGCCATCGCCGCCGCCGATATCGTGGTGGCCTCGACCAGCGCGCCGCACCCGGTGCTGCGCCGCGCCGACGTCGAGCCGATCATGGCGGGGCGCCCGGAGCGGCCGCTGCTCATCATCGACATCGCCGTGCCGCGCGACGTCGAGCCCGACGTCGGCGGCGTGCCGGGCGTGCGCCTGTTCGACATCGACGACCTCGCGGCGACGGTCGAGGGCAACCTTGCCGAGCGGTCAGCCGCCATCCCCGGCGTCGCCGAGATCCTCGACGCCGAGACCACGCGCTTCGAACGGTGGTTGGCCACGTCGGCCGCCACCCCCGACATCACCGCCCTGCAGCAGTGGGCCGACACCGTGCGTGAGCGCGAGCTGCGCCGGACGCTGCGGCGCCTCGAGCACCTCGGCGATGCCGACCGCGCGGCCGTGCGCGCGATGGCCGAGGCCCTGGTGGCCAAGCTGCTCCATCCGCCCATCGCCCGCCTGCGGGCGGCGGCCGGCGACGCGCCGCGGTTCCGCGACGCCGATCTCATGCAGGCAATGGCCGGCGACCCGGGCCCGGACCGGGAGGCCCGATCGCCGTGGCCGGGTTGAGGTTCGCCAGCCGCGGCAGCCGGCTGGCCCTGGCCCAGGCCGAGGAGGTGGCGCGCGACGTGCGTGCGGCGTGGCCCGGCCTGGACCTTGCGGTGACCATCGAGGTCGTGAGGACGCGCGGCGACGCGCTGACCGACCGCAGCGTCGCGGCCATCGGCAAGGGCGCGTTCGTCAACGAGGTGCGCCAGGCGGTTCTCGACGGGCGTGCCGACGTGGCGGTGCACTCGTACAAGGACCTGCCGACCGACCCCGCGCCGGGCCTGCGCGTGGCCGCCGTGCCGATGCGCGCCGACCCCCGCGACGTCTTGATCACGCGCACGGGCAAGGTGTTTCAGTACCTGCCGGCCGGCGCGCGGATCGGCACGGGCAGCGGTCGGCGCGCGGGGCAGCTCCTGCGCCGCAGGAGCGACCTGGTCGCCGAGCCGATGCGCGGCAACATCGACACACGCCTCGCCAAGCTCGACGCCGGCGAGCACGACGCCATCGTGCTGGCGGCCGCCGGCCTGGCGCGCATCGGCCTGCTCGACCGGGTGACCGAGTACTTCGACTACGACCTCATGATCCCGGCGCCCGGCCAGGGCGCGCTGGCGCTCGAGATCCGCGAGGACGACGACGCCACCGCGGCGCGCCTCGCGCCGCTGCACGACGAGCACTCGGCATATGCCGTCCTGGCCGAGCGCACGTGCCTGCGCGTGCTCGGCGGCGGCTGCAACGTCCCCATCGGCGTGCACGCCATCACCGACGGCGACGCCATGGCGATCTTCGGCATCGTCCTGACGCCCGACGGGACCCGCGCGGCGCGCATGCGCTGGTCGGGCCCATGGCGCCAGGCCGACGACCTCGGCGAGACGCTGGCCGAGCTGTTGCAGAGCATCGGCGCGCGTGAGATCCTGTCGGGGGCGCCCATCCCGCCCACGGTGCGCTTTGCCACCCGCCAACCCCGCGAGGCCGAGGGGCCCGACGGCGCATGGCCGGCGCGTTGACCGGGCGCCGCATCCTGGTCACCCGCGCGGCGCGGCCGCACGACCCGCTGGCCGACGACCTCGCGCGGCTGGGCGCCACGGTGCTGTGGCTGCCGACGGTCCGGATCGCGCCGCCGGCCGACCCCGGGGCGGTCGATGCCGCCGTCATGGCGTGGCGGGACGGCCGCTACGACTGGGTGGTCTTGACCAGCGCCAACGCCGTGCCGCCGTTGGCCGAGGCGGCCGCACGGCTGGGCGCCGGCCGAATGGATGATCGCGCGGCCGACGCCGGCCGGCACGGCAGGCAGGCGCGGATCTGCGCCGTCGGGCCGGCCACGGCGGCCGCCATCGAGCGGGCCGGCTGGCGTGTCGACCGCCAGCCGGCCACGGCCACCGCCCACGACCTGGTCGCGGCCCTCGGCGCCGTGGCCGGTCAGCACATCCTCTTCGCCCACGGCGACCTGGCCGGGCCGACCGTCCAAGCCGGGCTTGAAGCCGGCGGGGCGGTGGTCGACACCGTGGTCGCGTACCGCACGGTCGCGGCCGAGATCGACCCCGACCGGCTGGCCGAGATCGGCGACCTCGACGTCGCCGCGTTCGCGTCGGGCTCGGCGGTGCGCGGGCTGGCCGCGGCGCTCGGCGACCGCCTGGCGCCGGCGCTGGCAGGCGCGCGGATCGCCTGCATCGGCCCCGCGACGGCGGCGGCCGCCCGCGAATGCGGGCTCGCCGTCGATATCGTGCCGTCTCAGCATACGGCGCGCGACCTCGTCGCGGCCATCGTCAGCGACCTGGAGCACGCCTCATGACGCGATCACCGACCGCCCCCCCGTTCCCGGCCGCCGGCGCCCGCCGCGGCCCGGACCCCGCGGACGATGCCGGCCCGGTCGACCGCCCGCGCCGGCTGCGGCGGACCGCCGCCATCCGCGCACTGGTCCGCGAGACGACCCTCGCGCCGGACGACCTCATCTGCCCGCTCTTCGTCGTGCACGGCCAGGGCGTGCGGCGCGCGATCGGCGCGATGCCCGGGCAGCACCACCTGTCGGTCGACGTCCTGGCCGGCGAGGCCGAAGCCATCGCCGCCGCGGGCATCCCGGCCGTGATTCTGTTCGGGCTGCCGGCGGCCAAGGATGCCGAGGGCCGCGAGAGCTTCGACCCCGACGGCATCGTCCAGCGGGCGGTCCGGGCCGTCAAGCGCGCGGCGCCCGGGCTGGCCGTCATCACCGACGTCTGCCTGTGCGAGTACACCGACCACGGGCACTGCGGCCTCGTGGCCGGCGGCGAGGTCGACAACGACGCCACGCTCGGCGTCCTCGGCCGCGTCGCCGTCAGCCACGCCGAGGCCGGCGCCGATGTCGTGGCGCCGAGCGGCATGATGGACGGCATGGTGGCCGCGATCCGCGCCGACCTCGACGACGCCGGCTTCAAGCAGGTGCCCATCCTGTCGTACGCCGCCAAGTACGCCTCGCACTTCTACGGGCCGTTCCGCGAGGCTGCCGACAGCCCACCGCAGTTCGGCGACCGGCGCGGCTACCAGATGGACCCGGCCAACGCGCGCGAGGCGCTGCGCGAGATGGCGCTCGACGTCGACGAGGGCGCCGACATCCTCATGGTCAAGCCGGCGCTGCCGTACCTCGACATCCTGCGCGCCGCCCGCGACGCGTTCGACGTGCCGCTGGCGGCGTACAACGTCAGCGGCGAGTACGCCATGATCAAGGCCGCCGCCGCGGCCGGCTGGCTCGACGAGCGCGCCTGCGCGCTCGAGTCGCTGACGGCGATCAAGCGCGCAGGCGCCGACATGATCCTGACGTACTGGGCGCGCGACGCCGCGCGCTGGCTGCGGGAGGGCTGAGCGCCATGTGGGACCGCTTCCTCCGCGCCTGCCGGCGCGAGCCCGTCGACCGCACCCCCGTATGGTTCATGCGCCAGGCCGGCCGCTACATGGCCGAGTACCGCGCGCTGCGCGAGCACCACGGCATCCTCGACATCATCAAGACCCCCGAGCTGGCCGTGGCGGTGACGCTGCAGCCGATCCAGGCCTTCGAGCTCGACGCGGCGATCATCTTCGCCGACATCCTGACGCTGCTCGAGGGCATGGGCCTCGAGCTCGAGTTCGTGCGCGGCGAGGGCCCGATCATCCACAACCCGCTCGACTCGGCGCGCGACATCGATGCCCTGGTCGACCCCCCGGTCGAGGAATCCCTCGGCTACACCCTCGAGGCGATCCGCCTGACGCGCGCGGCGCTCGACGGCCGCACGCCGCTCATCGGCTTCTCGGGAGCGCCGTTCACGCTGGCGTGCTACGCCATCGAGGGCGGCTCGTCGCGCAACTACATCCAGGCGAAGTCGCTGATGCACACCGACCCGGCCGCCTGGCACCGGCTCATGGCGCGGCTGGCCGAGCGCGTCGGGCGCTACCTCGCCGCGCAGGTCGCGGCCGGCGCCCAGGCCGTGCAGATGTTCGACAGCTGGGTCGGTGCGCTCGGCCCGGCCGAGTACCGCGAGTTCGTGCTGCCGCACAGCCGGCGGGCCCTGGCGCTCGCGGCCGCCACCGGCGTGCCGGTCATCCACTTCGGCACCGGGACGGCGGGCTTCCTGCCCGACTTCGCGGCGGCAGGCGGCGACGTCGTCGGGGTGGACTGGCGCGTCGACCTCGGCGACGCCTGGACGCGCATCGGCACCGACCGGGCCATCCAGGGCAACCTCGATCCCGTGGTGCTGTTCGGACCCTGGCGCGCCGTCCGCCACGCGGCCGACGCGGTGCTGGCGCGGGCCGAGGGGCGCCCGGGCCACGTGTTCAACCTCGGCCACGGCATCCTGCCGGGCACGCCGGTGGACCACGTCAGGCGCCTGGCCGAGCACGTTCACGCCGCCACGGCGCGCCGATGACCGCCCCGGAACCGACGCGCGACGCCGGCGGCGGCCCGCTGCGGGTGCTCGTGGCCGGGGGCGGCATCGCCGGCCTGGCGACGGCATGGCACGTGCGCGACCGGGCGGCGGCCATGGGGCGGCCGGTCGCGGTCACGGTGATCGAGCAGGCCGCGCGACCGGGCGGCAAGATCGTCACCGAGCGGGCCGACGGCTTCGTCATCGAGGGCGGACCGGATTCCTTTCTCACCGCCAAGCCGTGGGCCGTCGAGCTGTGCCGGGCCCTGGGCCTGGGCGACCGGTTGATTCCCGTCGACCCCGAGCGGCGCGCCGTTTACGTGTTTGCCGGCGATCGCTTGCACCGCGTCCCCGACGGCTTCCGGCTCATCGCGCCGACGCGCCTGTGGCCGTTCGTGCGGTCGGGCCTGATCTCGTGGCCGGGCAAGCTTCGCATGGCGCTCGACCTCGTGCGGCCGCCGCGGCCGGCCACGGGCGACGAGAGCATCGGTGCGTTCGTCCGCCGCCGTCTGGGCGACGAGGCGCTGGTGCGCCTGGGCGAGCCGATGATGGCCGGCATCTTCGTCGGCGACCCCGATCGCCTGAGCCTGCGGGCGACCTTTCCGCAGTTCGCCGCCATGGAGGCGGAGCACGGCGGCGTCATTCGCGGCGTGCGCGCCGCCGGCCGGGCCGCGCGCCGCGCCGCCGCGCCCGGAGCGGTCGCGCCGCCGATGTTCGTCAGCCTCGTCGGCGGCACGCAGGAGCTGGTCGAGGCGCTGGCGGCGTCGCTCGGCCCGGCGGTGCTGCGCCTCGGCGTCGGTGCCGCGGCTGTGGCGCCCCCCGAAGCCCCGGGGCGCGCGTATCGCGTCACGCTGTCCGACGGCGCCGTGCTCGAGGGCGACGCCGTGGTGCTCGCGACGCCCGCGCCCGTGGCGGCACGCCTGCTGACGCCCTGCCTGCCCGACCTCGCGCGGCGGATCGGGGCCATCCGCCACCTCTCGACGGCGACGGTCTCGCTGGGCTACGGCCGCGCCGACGTGGCGCACCCGCTCGACGGGACGGGGTTCGTGGTGGCGCGCGACGCCGCGCTGCGGATCGTCGCGTGCACGTGGAGCTCGAGCAAGTACGCCGGCCGCGCCCCCACGGGCGCGGTGCTGCTGCGGGCGTTCGTCGGCGGCGAGGGCCGCGAGGCCGACGTCGACCTGGCGGATGACGACTTGGTGGCCATGGTCCGGCGCGACGTCGACCCGGTGCTCGGCATCCGCGCGGCGCCGCGCATCGCGCGGGTGTTCCGCTGGCGGTCGGCCAACCCGCAGTTCGACGTCGGGCACCTCGACCGCGTCGCCGCGATCGAGGCGGCGTGCCCGGCGGGCCTGCATGTCGTCGGCGGGGCATACCGGGACGTCGGCGTGCCGGGGTGTGTCAGGCAGGCGCGCGACGCCGCGGACGCAATCTTAACGCAATCTTAAGCAGTCGACACACGTGCACCCAAGGTTTCATCGGTGCGCGACAGCAGACTGCCGAGCGACGGTGCCGGTGCCGCGATGGACCCGGCACCGTGGGCTGAGCGTGGCCTGAAAGCACTTGACAGGCGCGCGGATTTCGGTTATTTTGAAGCCCACACTCTATTAAGTCTGTCGTAACCGACGCTCCCCCCACCTCTTGGGCGCGGTTACACACAGCATCCATCACTCAGGAGGTTTGCCGAATGCGCGCTCGTTCCTTGTTGTTGGCGGTGGCCCTCTTCGTCGCCACCGCTGTGTTCGCCGCCGCGCCCGCCGTCCCGGCCAGCGCGAACGGCGGGGGCGTCCACTGTGTCAAGTACGGTGAGACGCTCTACGGCATCGGGTACATGTACGGGGTGTCGGCGCATGCCATCGCGCACCACAACGGCATCATGAACCCGAACTTCGTGCGTGCCGGCGCGTGCCTGCACATCCCCAGCGGCTATCACGGCGGCTGGCAGGGCGGTCACGACGGCGGCTGGAAGGGCGGTCACGACGGCGGCTGGAAGGCCGGCTACCACGGCGGCTACGGCCAGAGCCATGGCGGCCGCTACTGCGTGCGCTACGGCGACACGCTGTCGAGCATCGCCTGGCGCAGCGGGACGTCGACGTGGGCGATCGCCAACGCCAACGGCCTGTGGAACCCGAACTACATCCGTGTGGGGCAGTGCCTGCACATCCCGCGCTGGTAGCCCCGCGCGGGTAGCCTTGCTCCGGGCGGCGCCGACGCGCGCTCCCCGGACGACGACGACACACACGGGGCCGGCGGATCGATCCGCCGGCCCCGTGTGCCGTTGCCCGGGCCATCGGAGCGGTCAGCGCCCGAGCGGCGCGCCCTTCAGCCCGGCCGGCAGGTAGATCGCCGGCCGCTCCGGCGTGGCGGTCGGCGGCGTGGCGGACGGCGTGGTCGGCGTGGCGGTTGCCGCGACCGGGCTCACGCTCGGCGTGGCGGTTGCCGTCGGGCTGCCGGTGGCCGCCGGTGTCCGCGTCGCCGTCGGGCTGGCCGGCGTGGTCGGGGCGGCGTCGGGCGCCGTGCTGCGCGGCGGCCAGTACGCGTTGGTGTCGACGCCCCACTGGCCCCAATCGGCCGCCGACGCGATGCGGGTGTCGTAGGCCACGACGGCCACCGGCGCGTCGGACGCCAGCGTGGCCGTCTTGCCGGCGGCACGGGCGTCGAGCGTCACGAGCCGCATCGTGCCCGCCGGCACGGCGATGGCCGGCCCGGCCGACGCCTGCCCGCCGGCATCGTAGGTCGTCGACACGCTGGCGTCCGACGCACCCGGGTTGTGGACGGCCACCACCGTCTTGCCGTCGGCGGCGGCGCGCACGCGCGGCACGACGAAGCCGAGGCCGAGGTCGTCGGGCCCGTAGGCGGCGTAGGCCGCGCTCGTGCGCACGGCCGTGCCGTCGGAGGCCGACTCGATCACGGCGGCCAGCACGCGGCCGCCGGCCTCGACGGTGGCGCTGCCGTAGAACCCGCGGTTGACGCCGCTGCCGCGCGGCGCGGCCGGGGCGGCCACGGTGCCGCGCCGGCGGGGGCCGAGGTCGACGAACGCCGCGCCGCGCGGGCCGACCCGGAACGACTGCGCGTAGGTCTGGTTGGCGCCGCTCGGGCTGTCGGCGGCGCCGCGCAGCGTCAACGTCACGTCGACCGCGGTGTTCTCGCGGTTGTGGATGCCGATCAGCGAGTCGCCCAGCATGTTGGCGCGCACCACCGGCAGGTACTGCACCGCGGCCGCCCGGCCGGCGGCCCGCGCGCCATATGCCGACGCGCCGGTGCCGGTCATCTCGTCGTTCTCGGCCAAGACGGCGATGGGGGCGTCGGCCCGAAAGCGAACGGCGCCGAGGTAGCCGTCGGCGGCGTTGTCCGGCAGGTCGCCGAAGCGGGCGATGTCGAACGCCAGGTCGTAGGCCGTCACGCCGCCGGGCTCGAGGAACACCTCGATCGACTTGAGCAGCTCGCCGCTGTCGTTGTCGAACAGCTCGAGCTTGACCTTGTTCTCTTCGTCGCCTTCGAGCGTCCCGGCATCCTGGACGTAGAGGTTGGTCGTCAGCGACAGCACATCGCGGGCCGCCAGCGGCAGCACGAGGTCGGTGCCGACGTCGGGCGCGGCGTACGCCACGGCCGCGCCGCTGTTCTCCCACACCGTCCGCGCCACCACCCCGAGCGGTTGGCCGGCTCGGATGAACGCCGCGTGGTTGCCGATCGTCAGCGCCGACTCGGCGCCGAGCGACACCAGCCCGACGCCGCGCGCGGCGACGCGCCGCCGCACGACCTCCCGGACGTCGAAGGACTTGAGCTCGACCTCGATGTCGGCGGACTGTTGGCCGAGATTGAGCAGCTCGACGGCCGAGTAGCCGAAGCCGTCGATCCCGCTCGGGCCGGCGGGGCCGAAGCCGGACCGGGCGCCCTTGACGCCGTTGGTCTGGAGGTTGGGCAAGAGGGCCGCGGGCGTGGCCTGCGCCGGAGCGGCGGCGGCGGGGCCTGGTCCGGCGGGCAGGGACCGAAGGCCGCCGAGGGCGGCCGACACGGCGAGCGCCGCGACGAGCCAGGCCCGGCGCTGCGTGGGGAGCGCGGAGCGGGGGGGGACGAGCATACCGTTCGATCTCCTTGGGTCGGATGAGCGGCGCTGGGGCCTGACCGCGCCTTTGCGCGCGGCGCGCCGGCTGTGCTAACGTGATTATACGGAGCCGGACACCGATAATGATGGCCGGGCGGGCGGATCGGACACCCCCGCCTGGCCTGGGGCCGCCCCGATTTCGGACTGCAAGGACGATGGCCGTGACCAAGCTTGTGATCGTCGAGTCGCCGACCAAGGCGCGCACGATTCGTGGATTCCTGCCGGACGACTACGTGGTGATGGCCAGCATGGGCCATATCCGCGACCTGCCGTCGTCGGCCGCCGAGATCCCCAAGGCGGCCCGCGGCGAGGCGTGGAGCCGCCTCGGGGTCAACGTCGACGACGGTTTCGTGCCGCTCTACGTGCTCTCGTCCAAGCGCAAGGACACCCTGAAGGGACTCAAGGACGCGCTGGTCAAGGCCGACGAGCTGATCATCGCGACCGACGAAGACCGCGAGGGCGAGAGCATCGGCTGGCACCTCGTCGAGGTGCTCCGGCCCAAGGTGCCGGTCAAGCGCATGGTGTTCCACGAGATCACGCGCGACGCGATCCGACAGGCCATGCGCGAGACGCGCAGCATCGACGAGCACCTCGTGCGGGCGCAGGAGACGCGACGCATCCTCGACCGGCTCGTCGGCTACACGTTGTCGCCGCTCCTGTGGAAGAAGATCGCGCCGAAGCTCTCGGCGGGCCGGGTGCAGAGCGTGGCGGTGCGGCTGCTGGTCGAGCGCGAGCGCGAGCGGCACGCGTTCGTCAAGGGCACGTACTGGGACCTGACGGCCGAGCTGGCCAAGCGCCCCGACGCGCCCGACCACCGGTTCAAGGCGACCCTCGTGCAGGTCGGCGACCGGCGCGTGGCCACCGGCAAGGACTTCGACGCCGACACCGGCACGGTGGTCGGCGACCGCGACGTGCTGCTGCTGGACGGCGCTCAGGCCGAGGCCCTGCGCGCGCGGCTCGCAACGGCCGCCTGGCAGGTGGCGTCGGTCGAGGCCAAGGCTTCGGTGCGGCGCCCGTACCCGCCGTTCACGACCAGCACGCTCCAGCAGGAGGCCGGCCGCAAGCTGAGGTTCGGCGCGGGCGAGACGATGCAGATCGCCCAGTCGCTTTACGAGAACGGCTTCATCACGTACCACCGCACCGACTCCTTCCACCTCTCCGACGAGGCGGTGGAAGGCACGCGCCGGCGCGTGGCGGAGCAGTACGGCACCGAGTACCTCAGCCCGGAGCCGCGCCGGTTCAAGACCAAGTCGCGCACCGCCCAGGAGGCGCACGAGGCCATCCGCCCGGCCGGCGGCGCCATGCGCCCGGTGGCCGAGCTCCCGCTGTCGGGCCGCGACGCGGCGCTGTATGACCTCATCTGGAAGCGCACGATGGCGACGCAGATGGCCGACGCCCGGGTCGAGATGGTGACGGTGCACGTCGGGGCCGAGGACGCGCTCTTCCGGGCCACCGGCCGGCGCGTGCTCTTCCCGGGCTTCTTCCGCGCCTACGTCGAGGGCTCCGACGATCCCGACGCCGCCATCGAGGACCGGGATGCGCCGCTGCCTCCGCTCGCCGAGCGCGAGGCGCTCGACCTGCGCGACCTCGGCGCGGTGGCGCACGAGACCAAGCCGCCCGCCCGCTTCACCGAGGCGTCGCTGATCAAGGCGCTCGAGGCCAACGGCGTCGGCCGGCCGAGCACGTACGCCACCATCATCGGCACCATCCAGGATCGCGGCTACGTGCGCAAGCAGAGCGGCACGCTGGTGCCGACGTTCACGGCCTTCGCGGTCACGGGGCTCCTCGAGTCGGACTTCAAGCAGCTGGTGGACGTGGGCTTCACCGCCAACATGGAGGAGGATCTCGACCGCATCGCCAGCGGAGATGTCGAGTGGCGCGGCTACCTCGAACGCTTCTACCACGGCGAGTCGGGGCTCTCAAACCAGGTCGACCTGGCCACCGCCACGGTCGATCCGCGCCGCGCCAGCACGGTGGACCTCGGGGTGGTCAAGGTGCGGATCGGGCGCTTCGGGCCGTTCGTCGAGATTGGCGAGGGCGAGACGCGTGCGACGGTGGCGCTGCCCGAGGACCTCGCGCCGGCCGATCTGACGCCCGCGGTGCTCGGCGAGCTGGCCGACCGGGGACAAGGCGGGCCGGCCGCTCTCGGCCACGATCCGACGACCGGCGAGCCGGTGTACCTCAAGGACGGCCCGTACGGGCCGTACGTGCAGCGCGGCGACGACGACGGCGGCAAGGACGGCAAGCCCAAGCCGGCGCGGGTGAGCCTGCCCAAGGACCGGCGGCCGGAAGAGGTCGACCTTGCGCTGGCGCTGGCGCTGCTGTCGCTCCCGCGGGTGCTCGGCAAGCATCCCGAGTCGGGCGACGAGGTCAAGGCGGGCATCGGCCGGTTCGGGCCGTACGTCGTGGTCGGCAAGACGTTCGCCAGCCTCAAGAAGGGCGAGGACGTGTTGGCGGTCGACCTCGACCGGGCGCTCGAGCTGCTCGAGGAGAAGTCGTCGCGCGGCGCCCGCGGCCGGGCGCGGACGGTGGCCAATGCGCTCAAGAACCTCGGTCCGCACCCCGACGACGGTGAGCCGGTGGCGATCCTCGACGGCCGCTACGGGCCGTACGTCAAGCACGGCAAGACGAATGCCTCGCTGCCCAAGGACGCCGACTGGGCGTCGTTCACGCTGGCGGACGCGTTGCGGCTGCTGGCCACCAAGTCCGGACGCGGCGGGCCGATCAAACGCACCCGCATGGCCGCCGGCGCGTAGCGCGTGGCGATGGCCGGACACGCGAGACGGGCGGCGCCGCGCGGCGCCGCCCGTCCTTCATCGCCCGTTCAACACTGGCCGTTCAACGCGGGTTGCGCCGCGCCGCGAAGGGGGGCGTGGCACGGCGGATCGAGACGCATGCAGGGCCGTTGGGACGTCGGCGCTTCGCGGGTCGGGGGTGGCCGGCCCGCCGAAAGTATAGAACAAGTGTGCCACAACACGCAAGCCACGACGGTGCGTTCCCGATCGGAGGGGGCTCCCGCGTACGAGGGGAGAACGGGAGTGGTCGAAGCGACGCACGCCCGCTGTTTCGGAGGTGAAGCCGCATGACGACAGGGATGAAGGCAGGCATGTCGGCGGCGTGGTGGGCGGGGCTGGCGCTCAGCCTGGCGGCCTGCGGGACGCCGGCCCCGGAGGCCGGGCCGGACGCGGCGGCGCCCGCCGCCGGCCCGGTCGCGGCGGGGCCCAGGGGGCCCCTGGCCGTCGGATCGAAGATCGACACCGAGGGCGAGCTGTTGTCGGAGATCATTCGGCAGGTGCTCGAGCACCACGGCTTCGACGTCGTCGACAAGAGCCAGACCGGCACGACCGACGTCGTGCGCTCGGCGCTGCTCGACGGCGAGATCGACATCTACCCGGAGTACACCGGCTCGGGGCTGGTGTTCTTCGACGGCGCCGACCCGGCGGACTACAAGGATGCCGAGAAGGGTTACCAGACGGTGAAACGGCTGGACCTCGAACGCAACGGCGTGGTGTGGCTGGCGCCGGCCCGGGCCAACAACGCCTGGGCCATCGCCGTGCGGCAGGACTTCGCCGAGCGCGAAGGGCTCCGGACGATGTCGGACTTCGCGGCCTACGTCTTGGCTGGCAAGCCGACCAAGCTGGCGGCGTCCGAGGAGTTCTTCAACGACGCCGACGCCAACCGGGCGTTCGAGGCGACCTACGGCTACGCGCTGGCAGAGGACCAGAAGCTCACGTTCTCGGGCGGCAACACGGCCATGACCGAGAAGTCGGTGGCCGACGGCACCGACGGCGTGAACTTCGGGATGGCCTACGGCACCGACGGCGCCCTGGCCGACCTCGGGCTCATGGTGCTGGCCGACGACAAGGGCGCGCTGCCGGTCTACTGGCCGGCGCCGATCACGCGTCGGGACGTCGTCGCGCGCTACCCCGAGATCGAGGGCCTGCTGGCGCCGGTGTTCGGGGCATTGACGCTCGAGAAGCTGCAGGCGCTCAACGCGCGCATTCAGGTGCACGGGGCGTCCGCCGAAGGGGTGGCGGCCGACTTCCTGCGCACCGGCGGCTTCTTGGAGTAGCGCGGTCGTCGGATGGCGGTGGACCTCCCGGGGCGCGGCGGCTGCATGCCGAGACCCTCATCGCCGGGGCCGTCACCTTGACCGCGGGCCGGGTCGTGTAGTATCCATGCGTGGCGGCCCGTGACAGGGCCCCGCTTCGCTTCACGCCTGCCCGGTTGACAGCCGGGGGAGGAACATGGACGGGACGCTGGCCATCGAGGCGGTCTTCATCCTGGTGCTGGTGGTCGCCAACGGGCTGTTGGCGCTGGCGGAGATCGCGGTGGTGTCGGCGCGCAAGGTGCGCCTGAAGCAAGCGGCGGCCGCCGGGCGGGCAGGGGCGCGGGCGGCGCTGTCGCTGGCCGAGGCGCCGGGGCGCTTCCTGTCGACGGTGCAGGTCGGCATCACGCTGGTCGGCATCCTGGCAGGGGTGTTCGGCGGCGCCACGCTGACCGAGCGGTTGGCGGAGGGCATCGCGCGCACGCCGGCGCTGGCACCGTACGCCGACGCGCTCGCGCTGGCGGCGGTGGTGGCGGGCATCACGTACCTCTCGCTGGTCCTGGGCGAGCTCGTGCCCAAGCGACTGGGCCTGGCGCATGCCGAGGCGGTGGCGGTGGCGGCGGCGCCGTGGCTCGAGCGGCTGTCGCGGCTCGCGGCGCCCCTGGTATGGCTGCTCGACGTCTCGACCGAGGCGGTGCTGAAGCTGGTGCCGGCCCGGGCCTCGGAGCAGCCCGAGGTCACCGACGAGGACGTGGCGGTGCTGATCGAGCAGGGCCGGCAGATCGGGGTGTTCGAGTCGATCGAGAAGGAGATGATCGACCGGCTGTTTCGCTTGAGCGACCGGCGGGTCAGCGCGCTCCTGACGCCGCGGGTGGACGTCGAATGGATCGACCTCGAAGGCTCCGAGGACGAAGTCCGCCGGACGATCGTCGAGAGCGGGCACGGCCACCTGCCGGTGGCGCGTGGCGACCTCGACGACATCGTGGGGGTGGTGAACGCGCGGGCGCTGCTCAACCAGCTCCTGCGCGGCGAGCCGCTGGACGTGGCGGGCGCGATGACGCCGCCGCTCCTGGTGCCGGAGCTGCTGCCGGCGCTCGACCTGCTGGAACGCTTCCGCAGCGCCCGCACCGACATGGCGATCGTCATCGACGAGTACGGGGGCGCGGCGGGCGTGGTGACGCTGACCGACGTGCTCGAGGCGATCGCGGGCGACTTCGGGCCGGGGCTGACCGAGGGCGACGACGCCGACGCCATCGTGGCGCGCGACGACGGGAGCTGGCTGGTGGACGGTCAGATCGCGCTCGACGACCTCGAGGCGCGCCTGGGGCTGCACGACGGTCTGCCGGACGAGGACGCGCGGGGCTACCACACGCTGGCGGGGTTCGTCATCTCGGAGCTCGGGCGGATCCCGTCGGTGGGCGACGCGTTCACGCGTGCTCGGTGGCGCTACGAGGTGGTCGACATGGACGGGCCGCGGGTCGACCGGGTGCTGGTGCAGCCGGCGCGGCGGGGGGATTGACGGGGCGCGCGGCTCGGCTCACAGCGTCTGGTCGGCGTCGCTGCACGCCCGCTGGGGCTGGGCCGGGTCGCGCACGTGGAACCAGCTGGCGGTGGCGGCGCTGCCGCTGCCGCGGTGGAACACGAGCCGCGCGTCGGCGGCGGGCGGCGCCTCGAACGCCAGCCAGCCTTCGAGTCGGCCGGGGGCGGTGAGCTCGCCCCGCAGCGCGGGTTGGGGCACGGCGACGCCGGCAGGCGCGGCTGCGAAGCGGCGGCCGCCGGCGTGCAGCGAGAACAGCGAGGGGTCGATGCGGGCGAACGCAGGGTCGCGGGTCACCTCGAGGGCGATCCGCACGCGGACGAGGTAGAACCGCATGCCGGCGGCGGGTGGCCGATGGCCGGGATCGAGCTCGGCCAGGGTGGCCATCGCACGCCGGCCGGCGCGGACCTCGTGGATGCCGACGGTGGCGCGGCCGCCGTCGGCGGTGGTGATGACGAGGTCGTGCCCGAGCGGCAGCGGGCGGGCCTCGGTGGCATCGAGGGCTTCCATGGCGGGCAGCGCGACGGCCACGGCGGTCGGCGCGGCGGGCTGCGGTTGGGGTCGGGCGGCGGACGGGACGTCGAGCGGCGGCAGGCTGGCGCATCCGGAGAGGCCCAGCAGGGCAAGCAGGTGGACACCGCGGCGCAAGCGGTTGGCTCCTCTTCGATGAAGCTGAGATAAACTGGTGTTGACAACGCAATGTTACATGACGCCGCGGCGGGGGCAAGCGTGACCGAGGCGGAGGGGTGACGATGCGGGGTTTCCGACGCGCGACGCGCCGCCTGGCGCTGTCAGTCGTCCTCGGGCCAGGTGCCTTGGCCGCGCCGGCGGTGGGCGGTGTGCCGCCGGCCGCCGCCGCGGCGCCGTGCGTGCCTGGCCAAGCGCCGGGCGAGGTCGTGTGGTCGGTGCCGGCGGCGGTCAACAGCACCCTGCGCGGCCCGGCAGTGTTCGGCGACGACGGCGCGACGTATGTGGCGGTGGTCACGGCCGAGGGGATCGCGGCGCTCGACTGCACGGGCGTGGAACGTTGGTCGTTCGACTTCGCAGGTCGGCTCGGGCCCGCGATGGACTTCCAACAGGCCCACCACCCGATGGTGGTGGGCGACGATGGGACGCTGTACGTCGGCACGCTGGCCTTCGAGGGTGAGTCGCCGGGCGCCGTCGTCGCGTTGACGGCGGACGGCAAGCTGCGCTGGGTCTACCGAGGCAAGGTCGACGCCGTGCAGTTCGCGGGGGCGCTCGGTCTCGACGCGGCGGGCCGGCCGGCCGTCGGCGCGGGCAGCTTTTCGGACGTGACGGGCGGGACCACGAACGATGGCCAGCTCATGGTGCTCGACGCGTTCGGGCGGCCGCTGCCGGGCTTCCCGGTGACGACCAACCCCCTCTCGATCGCCCCGGCGACGCTGGCCGACGGGCGGTTGGTCTTCCTCGCCAACCGAGGCCCCGGCGGCGCGGCACTGCCGTCGCCGACCCGCACGGCCACACCGCCGCCGTCGGCCACCGCGACGGCGACGGCGCGCGCGACGTCCACGCCGACGCCCACGGACACGCCGGCGGCGACAGGCACTATGCCCCCCTCGCCTGCGCCGCGGCCGGCGTTGGCGCACCTGCCATGGGTTTGGCGCTCCGGCAACGGCCGGGAACCGGGGGATATGCTCCGCCGCGGCGGGGGCGATCGGGCGTCGGGCGGCAGCCGTCGCCGCTTGGCCGCCGGTGCCGGCAGCGCACAGGCCGCCGACGACGAGCCAACGCCGACGCCCGCGGTCCTCCAGTCGGCGTCGACGGTGGTCTACGTCGTGGACCCGGCGCAGCCGCCCGGGATGGCGTTCGCGATCGACGGGCTGGTGGGCAAGCCGCCGGTCGCGGTCGGCGACGTGGCGATCTTCGAGGTGCTGCGCAACGATGTGCGGCGGCTCGTCGCGCTTGACCTCGGCGCCATGCCTCCGCGCGAGCTGTGGTCGTATGCGTTGTTGGACCGGACGGCGGGCGCTCCGCTGGTCGGGCAAGTGGATTCGGCCACGGGGCGGGCGGAGCTGATCTTCGTCGACCTGGCGGGGATCCTCACGGCGCTCGATGTGCCGATCCGGTCGAGCGCGGGCGGGCAGCCGCGCTTCCGCTGGGCGCGGCGGGTGTCGGACCCGGGCACGGGCTCGCCGGTGCTGGGCGACGCGGGCGTGATCTACATCGCCACGCGCAACGGTGTGGCGGCCTTCGAGCAGGACGACGGCGCGCCGCTGTGGGCGGTCGACCTGGCCCCTGCCCGGCCGATCTCGTCGCTGGCGCTGTCGCCAGGCGGCTTGCTGATGGTCTGGTGCGCCTCGATCCAGCCCAACCCGTTGCTCCCGCCCAACCCGCCGATGCTGTTCGCGATCGCGACGGAATCGCGAGGCCTGGATCCGGACGCGGCGTGGCCGGTAGAGCGCCGCGACGGGCGCAACTCGGGGCGGGCGGGGCGGTGACGTGGGGTGAGGGCGAGGGGCGCGGGGGCGTGGCACGGCGCGCAGGGGCGAGATGGGGCGGCCCCCTTCTCCGGATCGTAAAGCCGGGGAAGGGGGCGTGCCGCGTCACCTCACGGGCACCCGCACTTGTAGACGACGCTGTTGAAGAGCGGGTGGAAGGGGCCGGCCGGGTTCTGGAGGCCCAGGCGGCCGCGCTTGGGGTTGTTGGGGCTGGCGGGCAGGTTGGGGTTGCACAGCTGGTCGTAGCCCTGCACGCTGGCCGGGTTGGCCACGGCGGCGTCGATGGCGGCGCGTGGCACGAGCTTGTCGAGGTTGGGGCACACCGACGGCGCGACGGGGCCGGGCGAGGTCGGGACGGCGGTGGGCACCTTGGTCGGGCCGCCGCCGGGGGTCGGCGGGGTGGGCGGCACGCCGGTGGGCGTGGGCGTCGGCACGGACGCGAACGGGGCGTACGGGTCGAGGCCGGCGCAGGCCTCGCCGGTGACATCGGGGTAGACGGCCCACACGTCCGACAGCTCGGTGAGGTCGGTCTTGCCGCGGCCGGCCATGAGGAACAGGCGGTTCTGCTTCCAGTCGAAGACGCTCGGGATGATGCTGCGGCCCTCGATGCCGGCGAGGTTGTCCTTGGCGAGGCGCTGCCACGTCAGCGGGGCGGCTGCGTCGCCGAGCGCCGTGAGGTCGACGCGCCACAGGCCGGCGGAGCTGGCGGCGCCGTCGGGCACGCGGGGGTCGGCATGGCCGGCCCAGGTGTAGAAGTGCTTGGTGGCGCCGTTGTAGGCGCACGCCATGTCGTAGCGGGCGCCGTAGTCGTTCTGGTTGGCGAACCGGCTGGTGATGTTGGCCCACGTGCCGGCGTTGCCGCCCTTGGCGAAGTCGAGCCACCACACCTCGTTGAACGCGGCGCCGGCGGCGCCGCCGGCGCGCCCGCCCACGACGATGATGCCGTCGACACCGGTGGCCTTGTCGGCGACGTAGGCGGCGCACGACCCGAAGCGGCGGGCGGGCATGCTGCCGCCGGGGCTCATCGAGCGGACGTTCCACTTGAGGCCGGCGGGGGTGGCGGAATACACTTCGTCGATCGACTTCTGGTCGTTGGTGTCGTCGAAGGTGCCCTGGCCGAACACGACGCGGCCGCGGCCGGCGTCGACGACCGACCACAGGCGGGTCAGGCGGCCGGCTTCGCTGGCGAGCTCGGCGGGGACGCTGCTGACGTTGAGGGCGTCCATGGTCCACTTGACGCCGGTGCGGTCGGGGGTGGCGCCGATGTCGAGGATGCGGACGTCGCCGCCGTTGCCGTTGATGTTGCCGTTGTCGCAGCCGTCGGCGCCGAGCACGGACGCCCACTTGCCGCCGCCGGCGTGCATGCTGAACATCTCGCGGCAGCCCTTGCCCTGCTCGCGGACGTAGCCGACGCCGCCGCCGTAGATGACGGTGTTCCACTTGGCGGTCTCGGCGTTCAGCTTGATGGCGAACAGGTCGTAGTGGGTGAAGTACTTGTCCTGGGTTTGCTTGTCGGCGCCGCCGGCGAACGTCAGCACGCCGGTATCGGCGTTGTAGCCGCCGAAACCGCCGTACACGGCCTGGGGCAGATCGGGGAGCTTGACGTAGCAGGCGTTGTCGGCCTGGATGCGCTGGACGGCGGCGGGCTCGGCCTGCGCGGCCGGCATCGGGAGGGCAGCGGCCAACGCGGCCAGCACGGCTGCCCTGCCGATGCCGACGCGCAGGCGCCGGGCCGGGTGATGGGTCTGGGTGAATGTCATGGGTGTCCTCCCCCCTCCTTGGTAGCGGTGAATGGTCTCGGAAGATGAAATCGCGTTAACGATCACCGTGGCATTATCTCCCCGCAACGTCTGGCTTGGGTCATAGACGGGTCCGGGGTGGGTTGGACCGTGGGGAGGGGTGCGACAAGGTGCAGGGAGGCCGGGGAATGGCGACGACGGGCGGAGGGACGAGCGACGGGACGGCGGATGCGATCGTGCTGGGGCGGGAGGTGCCGGCGCACAGCGCGTGCATGGACACGATGACGCCCGCCGGCCGAGCTCACGCCACGACCGCCAACCCTTCCGCGCGCGCCGCATCGGCCAGGCGGCCATCGTGGCTGACGAAGGTGAACGCCGTTCCGGGCACCGTCGCCGCGATGCCGAGCGCTGCTGCCAGCTGAACCGCATCCATGGCACGCAGCGGATGGCGCTGAACGAGCGCACAGGCGGTGGCGTCATCGAGGTCGACGACCGCATAGGAGGGCCAGTCGGCGTCGAGCGCGGCACGTGCCATCGCGAAGGACCCATCGTCGAGATGCCCTTCTCGTCGCCGCCGTGCCAGCGCCGATGTCGCCTCCACCCGGCTGATGTGGGATACCGCGACCGCCGCGCTCTCGACCACCAAGCGACGAACAGGGGCCGCATCCGGCTCGTCGACATAGAGCTTGATCAGACTGCTGGAATCGAGGAACACGATCATCCGCGGTCCTCGATCACCGCATCGGACAGCGATGGGCCGTCGTATGCGATGCGCGCGCCGATCGGCTTGCCGCCGTTCCACCGCACGCGCCCCGATGCCACCATCTCCCACAATCCCCTGACGGCATCGGACACGGGCCCGAGCTCGGCGACTGGCACGCCGCGATCCGTGACGACGAAGCGCTCGCCCTGACGCGCCCGCGTTACATAGGCGGCCATCTCCTCCCGAAGCTGCCGAATTCCAACGGTGTCCACAGGCGCCCCCGTGATGGATGACCGCGACCTCGGTCCAGGCGTACGCGGATGCGGGCATCAAGTGTACACAATGTCATCAGGGCGGTCAACCAACGCTCGATCGCCGCGTATCGACCGCCTCGGCGAACCCTGCGGCGCCCGTGGCCCGCGAGCCCTACGCCACGCCGCGCCGCCTCCGGAGACCTCCCGCCCGTCGCCCCGCCGCCCTGTGGTACAATCCGCCCGCACACCGGCCGCCGGCGTCGTGCCGGCGATCGTCGCGGGGCGCTCCCCAAGCCATGTCCCGCGCCGGTCCCAGGCCGCGATCCGCCAACTGCCAGGAAGGAGCACACGCCATGTTGCACGGCAAGATCGTCGTCCTGCGCGCCATGGAGCGCGCCGACATCCCCCGCCTGTGGGAGTTCGCCCAGGACATGGACCTCGGCCTCGTCACCGGCGGCGGCGGTCGCCCGACGCCGCTGGCCACCATGGAGCGCATCTACGAGGAGAAGTGGTCGGGCCGCGAGGCCGACAGCGTCCGGTGGGGCATCGAGGCCCACGGCAACCTCATCGGCGGCGCCGAGCTGCACGCCATCGAGTGGCTGAACCGCTCGGCCGCCCTCGCCGTGTGGATCGGCGACCGCGCCTACCGCCGCCGCGGCTGCGCCAGCGACGCCATGCGCCTGGCGCTCAACTACGCCTTCAAGCTGCTCGGCCTCAACCGCGTGTACTACCTCGCCGCCGAGCCCAACCAGGCCGCCGTCCAGGCGTACCTGTCGGCCGGCTTCCGCGAGGAGGGCCGCATGCGGCAGGCCTTGTACCGCGACGGCATGTACCACGACGTCGTCGTGCTCGGCATCCTGCGCGACGAGTGGCAGGACGACACGCCGCTGCAGACCCTGGACCAGTTCATGCGGCAGGAGCAGGGACGGCTGTAGCCCGCACCGGGCGTCGGGGGTGCGGGCCGCCTGCGGCGGCGTCGCGCCTCCGGCGCCCGGCGGCTCACGCCCCCGGCCGGTCGACCGCCGGCCCCTCCCCGCCCCCGATCCCCGCGCGCTCCAATCGGTCCTCGATCTGCCCGAGGTGGGCGGTGAGGACGTTGCCGCGCGCGTCGCCTTCGGCGCGCAGCCGGTCCGCCGTGTCGGCCAGGGACTGGCGCAGCGAGGCCATCTCCGCCGTGAGCGTCGCCTGCAGCTCGGTGATGCGCGACAGCTCCGCCGCGTCGGCCAGCTTGTGCGCCGCGTCGGCCTCGCGCGCGTAGCGCCGGAACTCCATCAGCGCCGACGTCCGCTGCGTGGCCATCAGCAGGAGCAGCACCAGCGCCACCCCGCCCAGGATGCCGAGCATCACCAGGCCGAGCGGCGCCGGCACCACCGAGAAGAACACCACCAGGTCCGCCGGCGCCGTGAACGCCGCCCAGTTCTGCGCGACGAACACGGCCAGCAGCACCGCCAGCAACCCGATCACGATCACCCGCCACGAGATCCGCATCGCAAGCCTCCTCCTCTGTGAAGATGGCCCGCGCCGTGGGCCGTCCTCATGACTCGATGGTGCGCCGAGCTTCGGCGCATGGCCAACCCTGTACCGTCAAGCCTGCACCGGCGGCGCGTCCGGGCCTGCCCCGGCCGGGGCTTCCAGCGCGCCGAACTGCTTGTGGTGGAGCTCGGCGTACGCCCCGCCGCGGGCCAGCAGCTCGGCGTGCGTGCCTTGCTCCACGATCCGCCCGTCGACGAGCACCGCGACCAGGTCGGCGCGCCGCACCGTGCTCAGCCGGTGTGCGATGACCAGGCTCGTGCGACCGCGCATCAGCGCCTCGAGCCCCGCCTGGATCCGCGCCTCGGTGCGCGTGTCGATGTTGGCCGTCGCCTCGTCGAGCAGCAGGATCCGCGGCTGCACCAGCGCCGCGCGCGCCAGCGCCACGAGCTGCCGCTGGCCGGCGCTGAGCGCCCCGCCGCGCTCGCCGAGCGGCGTGGCGTAGCCCTCCGGCAGCGACGCGATCGCGTCGTGCGCGCCCACCGCCCGCGCCGCCGCCTCGACCTCGGCGTCGGTGGCCCCGGGGCGGCCGTAGCGGATGTTGTCGGCGATGGACCCGCTGAAGAGGAACACCTCCTGCGGCACCACCCCGAACTGCCGCCGCAGCGACGCCTGCGTCACGTCGCGCACGTCGTGGCCGTCGACGCACACCCGCCCCGCGTCGACGTCGTAGTAGCGCAGCACCAGCTTGGCCAGCGTGCTCTTGCCGGCACCGGTGGGGCCCACCACCGCCACCATCTGCCCCGGCGCGATGGCCAGGTCGAGCCCGCGCAGCACCGGCTTGTCGGGCTGATAGCCGAACCACACGCCCTCGAGCGCGATCGCCCCCGCCACGTCCGGCAGCGCCACCGCGCCCGGCCGGTCGACGACCTCGATCGGCTCGTCGAGCAGGTCGAACACCCGCTCGGCGCCCGCCACCGCCGCCTGCGCCTGGGTGTACAGCGCCGAGAGCTGCTGGATCGGCCGGAAGAAGTTCGCCACCCAGATCACGAACGCCACCACCGTGCCGACCTCGATGCGCCCGGTGACCGCCATCCACCCGCCCAGCCCGATGACGATGGCCGTCGCCACCGCGCTCAGCACGTCCACCGCCGGCGTGAACGCGCTCGTCACCGCCACCGCGTTGACGTTGGCGTCGCGGTTGGCCGCGTTGGCCTGGGCGAAGCGCTCGATGTTGCGGCGCGTGCGCGCGAACGCCTGCGACTCGCGCACGCCCGAGATGTCCTCCTGGAGGTTGCTCGACACCTCGCCGATGGCCTCGCGGGCCGTCCGGTAGCGGTCGCGTGCCTGCGACGAGAACACCCGCGTCAGCCACACCATCGCCGGGATCACCACCAGCGTCGTCAGCGCCAGCACCGGGCTCGACCACACCATCAGCGCCACCACCGCCACCAGCCCGAACAGCGAGCCCAGGCTCTGCATCAGCCCTTGGGTCAGGAAGTTCCCCACCACCTCGGTGTCGCTGACCAGGCGGCTCATCAGGTCGCCCGCCTCGTGCGTGTCGAAGTAGCGGATCGACAGCCGCTGGATGCGCGCGAAGATCTCCTCGCGCAGCGTGGCCAGCACGTGCTGCCCCAGCCGCCCGACGAGGGCCGTCTGGCCCACGAAGCCGACGAAGCCCACCCCGTAGGCCGCCAGCAGGCCCAGCATCGCCCGGTTGAGCGGGCCGGGGTCGGCCCCCGGCGCCAGGTGCTGGTCCACCGCCCGGCCGATCAGCGCCGGGCCGAGCGCCTGGCCCGCCGTCCCCGCCAGCACGAACACGAACGCCAGCCCCAGCTCGGCCCGGTAGGGCCGCAGGTAGACCACGAGGCGCCGCACCGTCCCGGCGCGGTCCGCCGCCGGGGCCTTGTCGGCCAGCTCCGCAATGCGCTCCCACCCGCCGTGCATGCCGCGTCAGCCCCCGGCCCCGGCAGTCGGCGCGGCCTCGCGGGGGGCCGCCGCCACGGCTGTCGCTGCCCCAGCGTCCCCCGCCGCCTCGCCCGGCGCGACGCCCCCGGCGCGGTCGTCGACGAGCTGCGAGGCCACGATGTCGCCGTAGATCGCGCTCGAGGCCAGGAGATCGTCGTGCCGCCCTTGCGCCGCGATCCGGCCATTCTCGAGCAGCAGGATGCGGTCGGCGCCGATCACCGTCGACAGCCGCTGCGCGATGACGAACGCCGTGCGGCCGCGCAGCAGCACCGCCAGCGCCGCCTGGATGCGCGCCTCGGTCTCGGTGTCGACGGCCGACGTCGAGTCGTCGAAGATCAGCACCCGCGGGTCCACCAGAATGGCGCGCGCGATGGCCACGCGCTGCCGCTGGCCGCCCGAGAGCCCTGCGCCGCGCTCGCCGATCTCGGTGGCGTAGCCCTCGGGGAGTGCGGCGATGAAGTCGTGCGCCTGCGCCGCGCGCGCGGCCGCCTCGACCTCGGCGTCGGTGGCGTCGGGCCGCCCGAAGGCGACGTTGTCGCGGATGGTGCCCGAGAACAGCACGGGGTCCTGCAACACGATGCCGATCTGCCGGCGCAGCGATTCCTGCGTCACGTCGCGCACGTCGTGGCCGTCGATGGTCACGCGCCCCGACGTGACGTCGTAGAAGCGCGGGATGAGGTTGATGATCGTGCTCTTGCCCGACCCCGTCCGGCCGAGGATCGCCACCGTCTCGCCGGGCTCGGCGACGAACGACACCCCTTTGAGCACGGCGTCCGCGGCGCCGGGGTAGCGGAAGTGCACGTCCTCGAACGCCACGCGCCCCGCCACCTGGGCGAGCGGCACCGCCCCGGGGCGGTCGGCGACGTCGATGGCCGCGTCGATCACCTCGAACACCCGGGCCGCCGACACGCCGGCGCGCGAGAGCCCGGCGGCCAGGCCGCCCAGGATGAAGAGCGGCATCAGCAGCATCGCGAGGTAGGTGTTGAAGGCCACGAGGTCGCCTACCGAGAGCGCCCCGCCGATGACCTGCCGGCCGCCGTACCAGAACACGATCAGCGTGCCGAGGTTGGCCAGCAGGAAGATCATCGGGAAGCTCGTGCTGAACACCTTGATCAGGTCCAGCCACACCTCGAGCAGGCCCCGGTTGGCGGCCTCGTAGCGGCGCGCCTCCTCGGCCTCGGTGGCGAAGGCGCGCACCACCCGCACCCCGGCGAGGTTCTCCTGGAGCACGGTGTTGAGCGTGCCGAGCCGCTCCTGGATCTGCGTGAAGCGCGGCCGCACGCGGGCGATGAACGTGCCGAGCACCGCGAAGATGCCCGGCACGACGGCGAGCGCCGCCAACGCCAGGCGCCAGTTGATCCACACCAGCACGGCCGCGCTGCCGAACAGCAGGGCGAGGGCGTTGAGGAACTGCAGGAACCCCAGCCCGACGAACTGGCGCACCTGCTCGACGTCGCTGGTGACGCGCGTCATGAGCTGGCCGGTCTGGGCCTGGTCGTGGTAGCTGAACGACAGCCGCTGCAGCTTGTCGTAGATGGCGTTGCGCATGTCGAACGCCACGCCTTGGCTGGCCACCTCCGACCAGTAGCCCTGCAGGAAGGCGAAGACGGCGCGCAGGAGCGCCACGCCCACCAGCGCGCCCGCCGCCAACCACACCGTGCGCAGGTCGGCGGCCTGCACCGCGTCGACGGCCAACGCCAGGAGGCGCGGGCTGACGAGGCTGGCCACGCTGACGGCGATCAGGCTGACGAAGGCCCCGGCCGCCGTGCGCCCATATGGCCGCAGGTAGCCCAGCGCACGGCGCAGCGACGTCACGCGGTGGATCCGAGGGGGTGTCGCATGCCGTGATTATATCACCCGCCCGGCGGCACGGCGGCCGAGTGCGGTGCGCGCCGCCGGGGGCAGCGCGCAACGGGCGCGAGACGCGATTGCCGCGACGCGGCCGATGCCATAAAATTGTGGTTCGACTTCCGTCCGCATCAGGAGCAGCCGTCCATGTCCGTCCCTCCCACCCCATACAGCGCCGAGTTCCTGAAGGTTCAGGAGCAGCGCCTCGTGGCCGAGCGCGATCGGCTGCGGGAAGCAGTCCGCTCCGTCGAGGAAGAGCTGCGCAGCTGGAGCGGCACCGAGGGCGCCGGCGTCGACCAACATCCGGCCGACGACGCCATGGCGCTGACCGAGCAAGAGATGGACGTCACGCTGATCGAGAACACGCGCTACCTCTTGGGCGAGATCGAGGACGCGCTCGGGCGGCTCGAGGCCGGGACCTACGGCTGGGACGAGGAAGAGCGGTGCTGGATCCGCGAAGAGCGGCTCGAGGCCCTGCCGTGGGCGCGGTTCGAGATCGCGGGCCAGCGCCGCCTCGAGGAGCGCGTGAAGTACCGCGACACGGGCTACGGCCACGACCCCGACATGACGTCGCTCTGACGCCGCAGCGGGCCCGATGCACATCCCCCACCTCCGGCTGACCGCCGCCGTCGCCGCGGTCGTGCTGGCCCTCGACCAGGCCACCAAGCTCGCCGTCATCGACTGGCTGGCGCCCGGCACGGGGTGGCCGGCGCCCGACGCCGGCATCGGGCGGTACCTGCGCATCGTGCACGTGCACAACACCGGCGTGGCGTTCGGGATGTTCCAGGGCCGCAACACGCTGTTCGCGGTCCTGGCGACCGCGGTCGTCACCGGGCTGGTGGCCTACACCGCCCGGCTGCCCGGCGACGGCCGGGCGCTGCGCGTGGCGGTGGGGCTGGTGGCCGGCGGCGCGGTCGGCAACCTGATCGACCGCCTGCGACTCGGCCACGTCACCGACTTCGTCGACGTCCGCGTCGAGCCGTGGTTCCACTGGCCGGCGTTCAACGTCGCCGACTCGGCCGTCGTGGTCGGCGTCATCCTCATGATGTGGCAGCTCTGGCGGCTCGAGCAGGCCGAGCGCGCCGCGCACGCGCCGCCGGCCGAGCCGGCCGAGCCGGCCGCCCCGCCCGTCGAGGCGGCTTGACGCCGGCGGGGCCGCGGCGCCGCCGATGACCGCCACCCGCACCCTCACCGTCCCGCCCGCGTCCGCCGGCGCGCGGCTGGACCGCTTCCTGGCCGACCGGCTGCCGAGCGTGTCGCGCAGCCGCATCCAGCGGCTCGTCGAGGCCGGCGGCGTCACCGTCGACGGCGTGCCCGCGACGCGCGGGGCCCGGCGCGTCGACGCCGGCGCCGTGGTGGCGGTCGCGCTGCCCGAGACGGCCCCGCCGGCGCCGCCGGCGGCGTCGCCGGCGCTGCCGCTGGCGGTGCTGTACGCCGACGCCGACGTGATCGTGCTCGACAAGCCGGCCGGCATGGTGGTGCACCCCGCGGCGGGGCACGCCGACGACACCGTGGTCAACGCGCTATTGGCGCGCTTCGCGGACCTGCGCGCCGTCTTCGACGGGCCGCGGCCGGGCATCGTCCACCGGCTGGACCGCGACACGTCGGGCGTGATGGTGGTGGCCCGCACGGCCGCGGCGGCCGAGTCGCTCAAGGCGCAGTTCAAGGCGCGGACGGTCGAGAAGCACTACCTCGTGCTGGTGAAGGGGCGGCTCGAACCGGCCGAGGGGGTGATCGACGCGCCGATCGCGCGTGACGCGCGCCACCGCAAGCGGATGGCGGCGCTGCCAGGGGGACGGCCGGCGCAGACGCGGTTCCGCGTGCTGCAGGCGGCCGAGGCGTACAGCTGGGTGGAGGCGCAGCCCTACACCGGCCGCACGCACCAGATCCGGGTGCACCTGGCGGCCGTCGGGCACCCGGTGGCCGGCGACACGGTGTACGGGCGCCGCGACCGGGCGATCGGGCGGATGGCGCTGCACGCGTGGCGGTTGGCGTTCGACCACCCGGCCACGGGCGCGCGGCTGGCGTTCCGGGCCCCGGTGCCCGACGACCTGCGCGCCGCGCTGGCCGGCGTCGGCATCGACGTCGATCCGGAGGCCGGCGCCGGCGCCGACGGCGAGGCGGCCGGCGCCGGGATCGGCGCCTGACCTCGCGCGGTGCGGGCGGCCGCGCCGCGGCCGCGGAAGGTCAGGCCGAGGTCGACTCTTCGGCCTTGGCCTCGGCCGGGCCGGGCGTGCCGGGCGCCGGCTCGTCCGTCACCGACTTCTTGAACTCACGGATGCTCTTGCCCATCGCCCCGCCGATGTCGCCGAGCTTGCCGACGCCGAACAGGATGATGACGATGAGCAGGATCATGAAGATCTCGGGACCGCCGAGTGGACCCATGATGGTTGCTCCCTGATCTCGAGGCGGGCCGCCGGATGTCGCGACCTGCGAGGAATGGCGCACAGTATAGCACCGGGGCCGGGGGCGGGCCTCACCGCACCACGATCTGCCCCGCGAAGCGATCGAGCGTCTTGGGGCCGATGCCGCCGACCGCCAGCAAGTCCTCCACGGATGTGAACGGTCCGTGGGCGGCGCGGTGGGCGACGATGCGCGCGGCCAGCGCCGGGCCGATGCCGGGGAGCGCTTCGAGGTCGGCGGCGCTGGCGCGGTTGATGTCGAGCCGCCCCGCGGCCGGGGCCGCGCCCGGCGACCCGCCGGCCGCCGGCGCGGGTCCGCCGTGCCCGCCGGCCGCCGGCTCCCCCGCGCCGGTCCCCCCGCCCGCCGCCGGCGCCTCGCCGAGCACCGGCACGTGGAGCTGCTGCCCGTCCATCAACGGGGCCGCCAGGTTGATGGCGGCCCGGTCGGCGTCGGCGGCGAACCCGCCCGCGGCGGCCACGGCGTCGCGCGCGCGGGCGCCCTCGGGCAGCACCACGACGTCCGGCGTGGCGACGGCGCCCGAGACGAACACGCTGAGCCGCGGCGGCGTCGCCGTCGGCGCCGGCGTCGGGGACGGCGGCGGGACGATGCGCACGGCGCCCTCCCGAGGGTCGCGCAGCGTCAGGGCCGCCGCACCGAGAGCCGCGAGGTTGAGCAGCACGATGGCCAGGTAGCCCGCGTGGCGTAGGAGGGCGTCGCGCATGCCGCCAGCATACGCCCGCGGGCGCCGTTCCGCGAAGGGGCGCGCGCCACGATCGCGCCATGGCGGCGACACGCCGGGGCGGCCGCGCCTCCGAGGCCGAACCGGCCGCGGCGCCGTGGGGCCCGACCGGGGTCCCGCTCGCGACGCGCGGTGCTGCCCGGCCGACGCCGTGCGACGCCCGCCCCACGCCCGGCGGCGCACGCCCGTCGTCGACCCGTCGCCGGTCCGGCGGCCGGCACGCGGTAGCCCGACAAGGTGTCGAAACGCCGCCCGGGGGCTTGAAATCCCCCCCGCCGCCTTGCTAGAATCGAGGTCCCTACGCGCGTCCTCAGCCCCTATGTCCCGCACGGCCGGCAGCGGCCGTGCCTCCGTGAAAGGAGCGCGTGAGCATGAACGCTCGCCCTGATTTGGCAGACACGGTTCGGAAGGTTTGGCGGAGCCGCTTCTCCGCGACGGGCGTGGCCCGGCTCCCCGACGGCGGGCGTCGCCGCCGGAACAACCGCATCCTCCCCACCCTGGCCGCCGCCGCCCTGCTCACCGTTTCGGCGACGGCCGAGCGATCCATGGCCGAGCCGCGCGCCGACGTCGGCAGCCACGGCCAGGTCGCCGTCTGGACCGACGTCGGCGCCGCCAGCCGGATCGTCGCGGGGACCGACGGCCTCATCCACGTGCTCAACGGCACCACCGTGCGCCACACCCGCACCGACGGCAGCCTCGACAGCCAGACGCCGGTCAGCGCGGTGCGCGAGATCGCCGTCACCGGCACGGGCGGCCTCGTCGGCATGCGCGAGAAGGAGGTCGTGTGGCTGCAGCGCAACACCGGCAACCTCGGATGGCGCAACGTCGTCATGGGCGACATCCACGGGCTGCTCGGCGAGCGGCCGCCCTACCTGGCCGCCGTGGCGTGGAACCCGGTTGCCGACGAGACCACCCTCGTCTACGACAAGTGGGACACCGACGTCATCGTCTCGCTGCTCTCGCGCTTCCAGCCCGACGGGCGCGAGGGCATGGGCCACGCCCTGGCCAACCGGACGCACAGCTACTGGGACCTAGACTACGAAGGGGACCTCGAGCTCGTGCTGAACCGGGCCACGCAGGGCGTCGAGCGCTACCGCAACGGCACGCTCGTCGACGTGGTGCCGCTGCCCGCGCCGGCCGAGCGCATCGCGCCGAGCGTCGACGGCACGCTGTACTTCCTGTCGGAGCGCCGGTGGGTCTACCACGTCGACGCCACCGGCACCGTGCTCGACGTGTGGGACGCCGTCGACCCCAACCCCGGCGCGCGGTCCACGGTCACCGACATCGACGTCGACGCCATCGGGCGCGTCTACGTCGCCGACCCCGGCATGGGCCGCGTGCGCGTGTACGCCCCGACGCCGGGCCTCGTGCCGATCACCCCGCCGCGGCCGAGCTTCCTGGAGTGCGAGACCGCTCCCGACAAGTTCGCCGAGCCGCGGTTCCTGCAGCTCGGCGAGAAGACCAAGGTGACGCTGCGCCTCAACGGCAACTGCCCGTCGATGTTCGAGAAGGCCGACATCATGCTGGTCGTCGACCGCTCGGGCTCGATGGAAGGCGAGAAGATCGTGGCGGCGCGCGCGGCCGTCCAGACGTTCGTCAACCTGATGGACCTCGGCCGCGACCAGGTCGGCATGGTCGCCTTCCAGTCGTACGCCCGGCTGGCCGTGCCGCTGACGCAGGACCGCGACCGGATCCTGCGCGAGGCCGGCCAGCTCGTGCCCGAGGGCGGCACCGACATCACCGGTGCCATGGACATCGCCATCGACGAGCTGCTCGGCCCGAACCACCGGCCCGACGCCAAGCCGATCATCGTGCTGATGACCGACGGCGTGCCGTTCAACAACTCGCGCATGCGCACGCTGGCCTCGGGCGACCGGGCGCGCTACGCCGGCATCACGACGTACGCCATCGGGTTGGGCCTCGACGTCGACCCCGACCTCTTGCGGATCGTCGCGCGCGTGCCGGAGCTGTACTACTTCGCGCCGACCGCCGCCGACCTCGACGCGGTCTACAAGGCCATCGCCAAGCGCATCGCGGCGTCGGTGCTGCTCAAGCGGGTGACGATCGTCGACAAGGTGCCGGTCAACATGGTGTACCAGGAGGGCTCGGCGGTGCCGCCGGCCACGTGGGACGCCGCCGGGCGGACGCTGACGTGGACGTTCCAGCCGGTGCCGTTCAGCGGGCTGGAGATGAGCTTCTGGCTCGAGCCGCTCGAGGTCGGCGAGTGGCCGACCAACGTCAAGGCCGACTACGAGGGCATCGACGGCCTCGACCAGCCCGAGAGCGGCATCTTCCCGATCCCGCGCGTGGTGGTGGTGGCGCCGGACCGGCCGACCCCGACACATACCTTCACGCCCGAGCCGACCGTCCCGCCGACGGCCACGGTGACGCCGACGCCGACGGTGCCGCCGACGGTGCCGCCCACCCCGACGTCGCGGCCGGGGCCGATCTACGTCCCGATCGTGTTCAACAACCGGTGCTTCGACCGGCACACCGACGTGGTGCTGATCATCGACAAGTCGACGACGATGCGCCGCAAGGGCGCCGACGGCCGGCTCAAGCTCGAGGAGGCCAAGGATGCGGCACGGGCGTTCCTGCAGCAGCTGCGCTTCGCGCGCGACCCCGTCACCGGCGGCTACGACCAGGCGGCGATCGTGTGGTTCAACAACACGGCGCGCACCGAGCAGACGCTGACCAACGACCCGGCGGCGCTCTTGCGCGCCGTCGACCGCATCCGCGACCCCATCGAGGGCAGCCGGATCGACCTGGGCCTGTCGTTCGCCCACCAGCAGATGCTGAACCCGCGCCGGCGCTTCGAGAACACCCCGGCCATCGTGCTCTTGTCGGACGGCGAGCCGAACCGCGTTTCCATCGAGGGCGTGTACAAGGCGGCCGACGCCATCAAGCGCGACCGCATCGACCTGTTCGCCGTCGGCTTCGGCGCCGACATCCGGGAGTACGCGCTGCGGACGATCGCCAGCCGGCCGGAGCACTACTACTTCTCGCCGGACGGGCACGACCTGACGAAGATCTACCGGACCATCGCGGGCAAGCTGGTGTGCCGGTGAGGTGGGGGCGGGTCGTGGCGTGATCGCCCGGACACCGCCATGACCATGGCGGCGTCCGGCCGCATTCCGCCACGACCGTGCGGTAGGGGCGAAGCACCCGCGCCGTTTGCGGGTGCTTCGCCCTTGCCGTTCGCGGGTCTGCGGCGTGGCTCGGCCGCGCCGCCGAGCCTACGCCGCCCCGCCCCCCCCGCCGGACGGTGTGATCAGCCGGCCCAGCATCTCCACCGGCAGCGGGAAGATGATCGTCGAGTTCTGCTCGACCGCGATCTCGGTCAGCGTCTGGAGGTAGCGGAGCTGCAGCGCCGCCGGCTGCGTCTGGATGACGGCGGCGGCCTCGGCCAGCCGCTCGGCGGCCTGGGCCTCGCCCTCGGCGTTGATGATCTTGGCGCGCCGCTCGCGCTCGGCCTCGGCCTGCTTGGCCATCGCGCGCTTCATGTTGTCCGGCAGCTCGACGTCCTTGATCTCGACCGTGCCGACCTTGATGCCCCACGGCTCCGTCGCCTCGTCGATGATCTGCTGCAGCGTGTGGTTGATCTTCTCGCGCTCGGCGAGCAGGTCGTCGAGGTCGCTCTGGCCGATGACGTTGCGCAGCGTCGTCTGGGCGATCTGCCACGTGGCGCGCCGGAAGTCCTCGACCTGGACGATGGCCGCCCCGGGGTCGACGACGCGGTAGAACACCACCGCGTTGACCTTGACGGTGACGTTGTCGCGCGTGATGCCCTCCTGCGGCGGCACGTCGAGCGTGACCACGCGGATGTCGACCTTGGTCAGGCGGTCGACGAACGGGATGATGAACTTCAGGCCCTGGTCCTTGACGCCGGCCAGGCGCCCGAGCCGGAAGACCACGCCGCGCTCGTACTCCTGCAGGATGCGGGCGGAGGCGGCCACGGCCGCCAGGGCGAGCACGACGAGCGGCACGAAGCCGCCGATCAGCGCGAACAGGAACTCGAACATCGCTGGCTCCTCCGAGGCGTTGAGGGGCGGGCGGGCCGCCCGGTGGTGCGGTGACCCGGCCGACAAGGGTCCTTGCCGGTCTACGCGCGCGCCGCGCCGGCGGTTGTCGGCGGCGCCGCGCGACCGTCAGGCCGTCATGCCGAGCCCGGCAGCCATGGGCGGATCGGCGGGTCGGCGCCGTCGCGGAGATCGGGGTCGTCGGCCGGATCGTCGTCGATGGCGTCGTCCACGTCGTCCTCGGCGAAGCCGTCGTCGAAGCCCACGCCGCCCGCGAGGCCATCGTCGGGCAACGCCGCGCGGCCGGGCACGTCCTCGTCGCCGACGCCTGCGCGGCCGGCGGTCGGGCCGGCGGGGGACCCGGCACGGCCGAGCCCGCCCGCGGCCGCACCGATCCGCGCGTCCGCCGCGCCCGGGAGGGCGTCGCCGCGGCCCCCCTCCGGCGCCCGGAACACGCGGTCCAGCCGCGTCTTGAAGTCCGCCGTCTCGGCCACCGCCGCGTCGGACTGCGCCAGCACGTCGCGCGAGCCGCTGGGGTGGGCGGGGCCGACCACGCCGGCCGCCTCGAGCTGGTCGATGAGCCGGCCGGCGCGGGCGTAGCCGATGCGCAGCTTGCGCTGCAGGAAGCTGATCGACGCCGAGCGGTGCTCGCGGATGAGCGCGACCGCCTCGTCCCACAGGGGATCGCGCGCATCGGCCATGGCGCCCGCCTGCGGGTCCACCATCTGGTCCCACAGCTCGGGCTGGATCATCGGCTCGGGGATCCCGAGCGGAGTGGCGGCATCGGCCCCGGCGGCGCCCGGCGCCTTGTCGGCGCGCGCCGCGTACTTCCAGTACTGCACCAGCCGGTCGATCTCGGCGTCCGACACGAAGCAGCCCTGCAGCCGCCGCAGCTTGCTGTCGTCGCTGGCCATGTAGAGCATGTCGCCGCGGCCGAGCAGCTTCTCGGCGCCGGCGTTGTCGAGGATGACGCGCGAGTCGATGCCGCTCGACACCGCGAACGCGATGCGGCTCGGGAAGTTGGCCTTGATGAGCCCGGTGACGACGTCGACGCTCGGCCGCTGCGTCGCCAGCACGAGGTGGATGCCGGTGGCGCGCGCGAGCTGGGCCAGGCGGGTGATCAGCCGCTCGGTCTCCTCGGGCGCGAGCATCATCAGGTCGGCCAACTCGTCGATGACGATGACGAGGAACGGCAGCGGCGGCTCGCGGCGGTCGGCCAGGAGGCGGTTGTAGATCTCGAGGTTGCGCGCGCCGGCCTCGGCGAACATGCGGTAGCGCCGGTCCATCTCGCGCACCGCCCACTGCAGCACGCCGACCACGCGCTCGACCTCGACCACCACCGGCGACGCCAGGTGCGGCAGGCCCCGGTACTGCGTCATCTCGACGCGCTTGGGGTCGACCAGGACGAGCTTGAGCCGGTCGGGCGTATAGGTGAGGAGCAGCGAGCAGATCAGGGCGTTGATGCACACGCTCTTGCCGGCGCCGGTGGCGCCGGCGACGAGCAGGTGCGGCATGCGGGTCAGGTCGGCCGACACCGCCACCCCGCTGGTGTCGCGACCCAGGGCGATGGGCAGGCCGCCGCCGGCGAGGATCTTGCGGAAGCCCTCGTGCTCCATCACGCCGCGCATCGTCACGACGGCCTTGGCGGTGTTGGGCACCTCGACGCCGACGTATGGCCGCCCCGGCACCGGCGCCAGGATGCGGATGGGGCTGGCGGCCAGCGCCAGCGCCAGGTCGTTCTGGAGCGCGACGATGCGCCGGACGGTGACCCGGGTGCGGACCCCGGCGCGCTCGATGTAGCCGGGGTTGAGCCCGAACTGCGTGATGGTCGGGCCGGTGTTGATCTTGACCACCTTGACCGGGATGCCGAACTCCCCGAGCGTGTGCTCGATGGTCCGCGCCATGGTCTCGGCCTCGTCGGGCGAGCGCTCGACCTCGACGGCGGGGTCGAGCACCTGGTCGACCGGCGGGAGGCGCCATTCGGCGGGGGCCGCGGGCGCCGTCGGCGGCGTGGGCGCGGCGGCCGCCGGCGGCGCGGGCGCGGACCCGGCGACCAGCGTCACGTCGCGCCCGGAATCGGCGGCGGGGATCGGATCGGGGAGCGCGTCGGCGTCGTCGAGCGCCGCGCGCCCGCCGCCGCGCGCCGTCAGCGCGGACCACGCGCGCAGGATGGCGGCGCGGGCGGCGCCGGCGACCAGCGCGGCGCTCTCGTTGACCGTCAGCCCGGCGGCGAAGCTGGCGGCGACGGCGGCGACCACCGCCAGCAGCGCGGCGGCGGGGACGGTGCCGAGCAGCGGCGTGAGCACGGCGCCGAGGGCGTAGCCGGTCCACCCGCCCCCGGCGCGCGTCGCGGCCAACGCGTACGGGTCGATGCCCTGCCATGCGGCGCCGCCGACGTGCAGCAGCCCGAGGACGGCGACGCCCAGCACGACGGCGCCGGCGGGGCGGCGGCGCGGGATGTCCGCGGTGCCGTCGAGCGCGTCGACGAGCAGCCACGCGCCGACGCCGGCGATGGCCAGCGGCGTGGCGACGGCGGCCCACCCGAACAGCGCCGCGAGCGTGCCCAGCCACCACTCGGTCAGCCGGCCGCCGCGGCTGGTGTAGGCCACGAGCGTGACGACGCCCAGCGCGACGAGCCCGACGCCGGAGACCTCGCGCCGGCGCGCCGGCGTCAGCCACGGCGCCACCGGCCCGCGCGCCGGGCGGGGGGCGCGGGGCTTGGCGGCGCGCGGGGCGCGCGGGCTGCGGGCGGGCTTGGATCGGGCCATGGGCTCCGGGGCCGGGTGCGGGCGCGGACGGGGGACGTGGATCGGGCGGCGCCCGGCACCCGAACGTCAGTTCGGATTATAGCACCGCGCGCCAACCCCCCCGCCGGCCGGGTCCGGCCCCGGGCGGATGCCGGGTCGACCGGATGTCGGCGCGACGTCAGCCCGTCCGCGACCCCGACCGGCCGGCCGAGCACCACGGCAGCCAGATCGGGCCGTGAGGGGCGGTCGGCGGCTTCGCGGTCGGCGTCGGCTCGGAGGGCGCCGGGAGCGTCGGCGATGGGACGGCGGTGGGCGGCATCGGCGTCGCCGCGGGCGTGGGCGTCGGGGGGACGCCGGTCGGCGGCATCGGCGTCGCCGCCGCCGTCGGCGTCGGCGGGGCGACGGCCCCGGCGGCCTGCCCGGAGTCGGGGCTCACGCGCAGCGAGGCGGTGTCCACGGCCTCGAAGTCCGAGCCGCGCAGCCGGTCGAGCTCGTGGAGGTGGTCGTTGTTCCAGCGCTCGTCGGGGACGCCCGAGATGAACCACGGGCTGCCGTTGTCGGCCAGGATCATGCCGTAGCGCTTGAGGGCGCGCAGGATCGCCTGGGTCTCGGGCGCATAGCCGGCGGTGTCGAAGCCCGCCTTCAGGCGGAAGCGCTGCCCGAGCGGCGGGTAGCGCGCATCGACGAGGTTCGACGCGAAGTGGCGCGCGGGCCACACGTACGCCCGACGTGTCCGCGGGGCCGTGAAGCGCACGGCGTGTGCGATCTCGCCCGCGGCGGCCTCGTCGTAGCGGACGAGGCCGGGCAGGATCGGCAGGCCGGCGGCGTCGGCCGACGTCCAGCCGTCGGGCCGCAGGGCGTTGGAGCGCAGGTCGAAGACCGCGCCCGAGCCGGCCTCGAGGCTGCCGTCGGGCTGCCAGTAGGCGTGGTACACCTCGTACAGCACGCAGCGGTCGCGGTCGACGACGAGGATGTGGCGGTCGCCGTCGCCGCCGGGCGGGCCTTCGATGGGGGCGTCGGTCGGGATGGGGTAGGGTCCGGGGTCGCTCTCGTCGGGCCACCGGAAGGCCAGCGCGACGCGCGGCTGGTCGCCCGGCACGGTGACGAACGGGATCCCGATCCGGCCGCCGTTCCACAGGCCGCTGCCGAAGTCGGCGTGGAGCTTGGTGCCGGCGCCGATGGTGTCGACGTAGGCCGCCGACCGCGGGTCGAGAGGCAGGGTGTCGACGGGGGTGTTCCAGATGTTGTCGGGCGGGAGCATCGGGCAGCCGGCGATGTCGGCGGCGCGGTCGGCGGCGGGGGCGGGGGGTTGGGCGGCTTGGGCGGGGGCGGGCGGGCGCGACGGCGCCGACGCGAAGGCGACGTGCGCGCCGACGGCGGCGAGGAGGACCAGGCGGTTCCATGCGGGGCGTTCAAGGTTCATGGGGTCTCTCCGGGGAGGGCGGATGTCCAGGTGTCGACCGGGGGCGAGGCGCAACCGCGCATCGCCGTCGGGAAGCAGATGGCGGGCGGGGGGAAGATCGTCACGGCGGGCGGGGCGCGAGACCGTGGCGTGAGCTCGACGCGATCGACGGCGTGGAGGGGCTTGGACGATGGCCGCGACCGGGCTTCGTGCACGTCGGGCGGCGCCGTGCGGAGGCCGGCCATCGCCGCGCCGCGCCGCAGCTCGGTGCAGCCCAGCCGCTACGGGTCGACGACGGTCGGAGTCGGCATGACCTGCTCCCGGATCGTCTCCCAGCGCCGCGTCTGTTCGGCCTGGTAGGACCGCTCCCTTGGCCCCCAGTACGTCCGAATGTATGCCAGGATCGCCTCGGCCTCTTCCACCGTCACCTTCTCGGCGAAGGCGGGCATGTTCGAGTTGGGGTCGTAGACCGTGCCCCCCATCAGGATGATCCTGATCAGCTCGGCATCGGAGTGGTGCCAGGTGTGCCCGCTGGCGTCGTGCGGCGGCGCAGGCAACGATCCGTCCGGAAGCGCCTGAGTCCAGTTGGGCTGCCCCTCCGCGTTCGCCCCGTGGCAGCTTGCACACTCACGATCGTAGATCGTCCGGCCGAGCGCGACCTGCCCCGTCTCGGGCCGGGCTTGGGTTGGCCAGGTCAGGTCGATCGGCGCCGGCGGGTTGGATCGGTCGAGGTGCTCGGGAGGGCCCTCCGACGGCCGCCTGAGCGCCAGACCAAGGCCGACGAGCACGGCCACGATGAGAACGCCGGCGATCCGGCCAACACGCGGCGACGGTGTCCGGCGGCTCACGGCCGACCCCAGGCCGCGCCGGTGGTCAGCGCGCGGCTCAGCCTTGCCGGCCACCGCCCGGTCGTGCTGTGGCAAGGGCCCCCTGAGGCAGCATCACGTGGCTGGCCGAGGCGCCGGCGACGCGCCGGCCGCGGATCCGACATCGGCGAGGCGCGGCGCCCCCGGCGATTGCCTTGACTCTCGATGGCCCGTATGCTTGGCGCGCCGACCCGTCGGCGACCATGCCCCGCACCGCAGGGCCCTGCCCGCCCGAGGAGACCACCGCCATGCGCACGCCCGCCGGCACCGAGTGCCGCCACTACTACGAGGACTTCAACCGGGGTCGGCAGACCCAGGAATGCCGGTTGATCAAGGCGAACACGCGCTCGCTGCCGTGGACGCCCCCTCTGTGCGCCAAGTGCCGCGTGCCCGACGTGCTCCGGGCCAACGGCTCGCCGCACTTGAGGCTCGAGCTGACGGTCCGCAAGCGCTTCGGGCTCTTCACGGCGCTCGAGCTCACCGGCTACTGCGGTCGGCACGGACGGCCGGTACCCGACCTCATGAGGGGCTGCGAGGCGTGCGCGGCGGAGGATTGAGCAGCGGGGGGCAGGCGCAAGCGGTGTGGGGAGATCGCGTGACGGACACGTTCACTCGGGCGGCTCGATCGTGTCGTAGTGGATGTCCGCCTTAGGGCGAACCCGCAAGATCCGCACGACGTGTCTTGCTTCATCGATGTGATAGGCAACGCGCCATCTCCCTGCGAGCCAGATGCGCATGACTTGAGGCCGATCACGCAGCTCACGCGCCCGTTTCGGCCGCGGTTCAATCGCCAGCTCGTCGATCAACCGGATGGCTTGTGCCCGCACGTACCCCGGAAGCCCGCGGAGCTCATCGCGGACAGCCGGAGCAACCTCAACGCGATAGCTCACCCGCCGCCTCGGCGCGGGCGATCTCGGCTTTGACGGTGTCCCAGTCCAACCAGGCGTCCGGGTCGGTGCCATACTCCGCCAAACGGTCGAGTGCCTCGACCAGGAGGATCTGGTCTTGTGACGCATCGGACGGCCCTTCGTGGAGCGGATCGCCGGAGACGGTGCGGCGCGTTTCGATGAGACGGCGCAACTCCTCACGAACCACCCGACGAACCAGCTTTTCCAAGTCCGTTCGGCTCAGGGCGATGGTTGTCTCGGCCATCATGAGCCTCCTCTCTGTCCGGCATGATGATACCGGCGGGCCGCCTTGCTGCCAACGCCGTGGGGTCCCAGCGTTCTGCCGACGGCGGGCGGGGTCTCCCCCGCCCGCCGTGCGCCGGGCGCCGCCTCACGCCGGCGGGTGCGTCTCGCCCTCCCCCATCCAGCGCGCGAGCTGGCGCGCCGCGTAGTCCCGCCCGCCCAGGCCGAAGGCCAGGGCCACGGCCGCGGCGATGGCGTACACCAGGGCGCTGAAGCCGCTGGTCACGATCTCCTGGCCGAGCTGCATCTGGCTGAGCGCCATGAAGCCGGCGAAGATCAAGATGGCGTAGCGGCCGAGCATCGCCACCGTCCGCCCCTCCTCGCCCATCGTGCCGAGAATCGTCGTGCGGGCCAGGTTGGCCAGATACACCCCGAAGGCGAAGACCGCCAGCGCCAGGATCGCCTGCCCGCCGAGGTCGAGCACCGCGCCGATGGCATCGGCGAGCTTGCCCAAACCGAGCTGGCTCGCCGCGGCCGTGGCGGCGAAGAGCATCACCGCGGCCTGCGCCAGGTTGCCCGCCGTCCCCGACGGCGACGCGATGCCCTCGCCCGACAGCCCGTGCAGGCCCAGGCGCGACGGCCACGAGTCGAAGCCCACCCCGGCCAGCAGGCTGGCGACGAGGCCGCCGACGAGGCGCGCCGCGAGGTAGGCCACGACGAGGATCACCCCGGCGCTGACCACGGTCGGCACGAACTCGAGGAACCGGTTGAGCATGTTGGTGGCGGGCTCGGACACGGCGGTGATGCCCAGGGTGTCGAGCGCCTGCACGACGGTCGGCACCAGGATGAAGGCGTAGACGAGCGTGCCGATGAGGCGCGACAGCGAGAACTCGATGCCGGCGCGGGAGCCGAGGCGGTCGACGCCGGTGGCGGTCAGCAGGTTAACGGCGATCTGGCGCAGCACGCGGGCGATGAACCAGCCCACCAGGAGCACGATGGCGGCGCCGAAGATGCCGGGGATGAAGTTCACGATGTTGCTGACGAGGCCGCTGGCCTGGCTCGACAGGGCGGTGAGGCCGAGCGAGTCGAGGATCTGCGGCAGGAACGCGAGCCACACCAGGGCCGAGGCGCCGGCGGCGAGGCTGCGCGAGAAGCCCTGCTCCTCTTCCATGCCGACCTGGGTCGACAGGCGCTCGTCGAGGCGGCTCATGTCGGCGACACGGTTGACGAGGGTCTGCACGACCGTGGCGATGACCCACGCGACGACCGCGAGGATGGCCGCGCCGACGATGCCGCTCAGGCTGCCGGTGAACTTGGCGGCAAGGTCGCTGAGCGGCTGCGACACCGCGTCGATGCGCAGCCAGCTGAAGAAGATGCCGAGGGCATAGAGCAGGACGAGGTAGTAGACGATCTGCCCGACCCAGCCCGTGACCGGCGGGAAGGCTTCGTCGGCCTCGTTGCCCATGGCGCGGGCCACGCGCTCGTCGACGTGGAAGCGGCGCAGGACGCCGCGGACGACGCCGGCCAGGATGGTGGCGATGACCCAGCCGATGATCAGCATGACGAGGCCGATCAGGAGGTTGGGCAGGAACTCCGTGAGCTGGTTGATCAGGTCGTTGACGTTGAACGCGGCCTGGGTTTGCAGGAACACCATGTCGGACGCTCCTCCGGTGGGATGCGCGGCAGGCGGTCGTGCGTGCGGCGCCTGCCTGGGGCGGTTGGGACGGGTGGCGGCAGGCGGGTCGAGGATGGCCCGCGTGCCCGCCGACTGTCACAACACCCGAGGAGGGGCATTGGTTGTGGGCGGGGGCGGCCTCACGCCCCGTACGGCACCCAGATGTTCTTGACCTGCGTGGCGTGGCGCAGGCAGGTGTCGGCGTCGGCGCGCGACCAGTCGCGGGGGCGGCCGAGGCCGACCCACGTCTGCTTGAGGTTGCCGGCCGAGGCCGCCTCGACCATGGCGCCGCCGGCGGCGTCGCCGAAGTGCCACACGGCGTCGACGTCGGCGTGCTCGGCCAGGGTGCGGGCCAGGGGGTCGCGGGCGCCGGTGACGATGTTGACGACGCCGGGCGGCACGTCGCTGGTCTCGAGGACGCTGTAGAGCTCGACGGCGGCGAGGGGGTGTGCCGGCGAGGGCACGACGACCACGGCGTTGCCCATGGCGACGGCGGGCGCGGCGAGGGCCACGAGCGCGAGGAGCGGCGCCGCGTCGGGGCAGACGATGCCGATGGTGCCGACCGCCTCGGGCATGGCCAGCGTGACGCAGCGCAGCGGGGTGTGGTGGACGGCGCCGTCGTGCTTGTCGGCCAGGGCGGCGAAGGTGAACAGGCGGTCGACGGCGGCGTCGACCTCGGCGGCGGCGCCGGCGGCGTCGCCGGTGGTCAGCGCGATGCGGGCGGCGAAGGCGTCGCGGCGGGCGGCCAGGTTCTCGGCGACGTAGTAGAGCACCTGCGCCCGTGCGTGGGCGGAGCGGTCGGCCCAGCCGGCGGCGGCCCGGGCGGCCTCGACGGCGTTGCGGATGTCCTTGCGGTTGCCGTCGCCGACCTCGGCGACCGTGCGGCCGGCGGGGTCGTGCACGGGGCGGCTGTAGCCGGAGTCGGGCCGCGCCTGCCGGCCGCCGATGAACAGCTTGGGGGTGCGGTCGATGGGCGGGAGGGTCGGGTCGTTCGTCGAGCCGATGGCGGACGTGGACGCGGGGAGCGCCGGGGCCGGGGCGCGGGCCGGGGTGGGCGGGCGCGCGTCGATGGGACGCACGTACTCGAACAACCCCTCGCGCCCGCCTTCGCGGCCGAAGCCGCTCTCGCGGTAGCCGCCGAAGCCGGCGGCGGCGTCGAACAGGTTGGTGCTGTTGACCCACACCACGCCGGCCTTGATCCGGCGCGCCGCGTCGAGCGCGACGTTGAGGTCGTCGCTCCAGACGCTGGCGGCCAGGCCGTAGCGGGTGTTGTTGGCCAGCGCCACCGCCTCGGCCGGCGTCCGGAACGTCATGGCCACCAGCACGGGGCCGAAGATCTCGACCTGCGCCACGGTCGACGCGGGGGCGACGTCGGTGAGGAGGGTCGGCGGGTAGAAGTAGCCGTCGGCGGGGCAGGCGGCGGCGGGCTGCCAGACGGTGGCGCCCTCGGCCTCGCCCTGGCGCACCAGCCGCGTGATCGTCTCGAGCTGCGCCGGCGCGACGATGGCGCCGACGTCGATGGCCTTGTCGAGCGGGTCGCCGACGCGCAGCGTCTCCATGCGGGCCTTGAGCTTGTCGACGAGGCGCGGTGCGACGCTCTCCTGGACGAGGAGCCGGGAGCCGGCGCAGCACACCTGGCCCTGGTTGAACCAGATGGCGTCGACGACGCCCTCGACGGCGCTGTCGAGGTCGGCGCTGTCGAACACCACGAAGGGGGACTTGCCGCCGAGCTCGAGCGAGAGCTGCTTGCCGCTGCCGGCCGTGGCCGCGCGGATCAACCGGCCGACCTCGGTCGAGCCGGTGAACGCGATCTTGTCGACGCCGGGATGCCGGACGATCTGCTCGCCGACGGCGCCGTCGCCGGTGACGATGTTGACCACGCCCGGCGGCAACCCGATGTCGCGGCACAGCTCGGCGAAGGCGAGGGCGGTCAGCGACGTCCACTCGGCGGGCTTGAGGACGACGGTGTTGCCCATGGCCAGGGCCGGGGCGACCTTCCAGGCGAGCATGAGCAGCGGGAAGTTCCATGGGATGATCTGGCCGACGACGCCGACGGGGCCGTGGCCCGGCAGCGTGTCCGCCATCACCTGCGCCCAGCCGGCGTGGTGGTAGAAGTGTCGGGCCACGAGCGGGACGTCGATGTCGCGGGTCTCGCGGATGGGCTTGCCGTTGTCGAGGGTCTCGAGCACGGCGAGATGGCGGCTGTGCTTCTGGACGTGGCGGGCGATGGCGTACAGGTGGCGCGCCCGCGCGTGGCCGCCGAGAGCGGCCCAGGCGGGCTGGGCGCGGCGCGCGGCGGCGACGGCGGCGTCGACGTCGGCGGCGGCGGCCTGCGTGATGTGGGCGATGGGCCGGGCGGTGGCGGGGTTGACGGTGTCGAAGCCCGCGCCGGGCGGGGTGAACGCGCCGTCGACGAACAGGCCGAAGCGGCGGCCGCGCGCGTCGAGCCAGGCGTCGACGGGGGCGGGGGACTCGGGCGCGGGGCCGTAGGGCAGGGTGGTCAGGAGGTCGGGGATGGGAGCAGGCATGGGCGGGTGCCTTTCGTGGGGTGGGGGGGTGTTCGGAGCGGGTATCGGTGGCATCGTGTCCCTACATGTCCCAGAGTCGCGCGAGCGGCACCGCGAGGTTGCGCCCGTCGCCGAGCGCGAACGCGCTGTCGCCCGCGTAGAGCACGACGCCGCCTTGGTAGTCCGCGCCGCATTGGTCGGCCAGCCGCCGCAACCCCGCCCCGTCCGTGGGCGTCGCCGTCAGCGCCGCCTTCACCTCGACGCCCCAGGTCTGCCGGCCGCGGGCAATGACGAGGTCGACCTCCACCTGATCCTTGTCACGATAGTGCCAGAAGCGGAGGTCGGGATCGGTCCAGCCGGCCTGCGCCACGAGCTGCTGCACCACGAAGGACTCCAGCAGCTGCCCGAAGCGTTCGCGCTGGGTGCTCCAGTCCGACGCGGTGAGGCCGGTCAGCGTGGCGGCGAGCCCACTGTCGACGACGTGCACCTTGGGCGACTTGATGAGGCGGCTGGTCTGGTTGCGATGCCAGGGCGGCAGGCGGCGCACCAGGTACAGGCGCTCGCACACGGTCAGGTAATGCTCGACGGTCTCGCGCCGCAGGTCGAGTTCGTTGCCGAGGTTGGTCACGTTCAGGAGCTGCGCGGTGCGCAGCGCCAGCATCTCGAGCAGGCGCCCCACCGCCGTGGTATCGCGCACCCGTGCGACGTCACGCACGTCGCGCTCCAGCAGCAGGCGCAGGTACTCGCGGTGCCAAGCACGGGCACGGACGGGCGAGCGCGCCACGGCTTCGGGAAATCCGCCCGCGACGATGCGCCCGGCCAGGGGGAGCGGCGCCTCCGGCGCGGTGGGCGCGACAACCGGTTTGAGGCGCCCGCCGAGCAGCGCCGCGAGGAAGCGACCCGGCACGCGCGCCTGCTCGGCCGCCGTGAGCGGTTGCAGCTGCACGACCTCCATGCGCCCGGCCATCGAATCGCCGAGCCAGGGCAAGAGCAGCAGGTTGGCGGACGCCGTGAGCACGAAGCGGCCGGGCCGCCGGTCGCGATCGACCGCGAGCTTGAGTGTGCTCATGAGCTCGGGCACGCGCTGTATCTCGTCGAGGATGGCCCGCGGCGGCAGAGCGGCCACGAAGCCGGTGGGGTCTGCCTGCGCAAAAGCAAGCGTCGCGGCGTCGTCGAAGGTGATGTAGGTGTAGCGCGGCTCCAACGTGCGCGCCAGCGTGGTCTTGCCCGACTGGCGCGGGCCGAGCAGGCACACCACCGGCGTATCGCGCAGCGCGGTCCTCACGGACGCCGCCAGCGGTCGGTCGTAGAGCTTCATGCGCCACCGTCCATTTGCCGGTCAGTATGGCGTCCAATTGCCTATTTCACAAGCGTCCAATTGCTGGTTGATAGCCGCCACTGCGTCGACCTCATACCGGCCGTGTCCTTCCGGTGAGCAGCTCCTGCATCATCGCCTGCTTGATGTCGCGGGTCTTGTCGCGGCGTGCCTCCAACGCAGAGGTCGGACTTCTTTATGGCCATGTGACCTCTATCTCAGGGACCTCATTGACCTGCATTGGGCGCGACAGCTGGTCGTGTCTAACGTCAGCTCATGCGTCTCCCTGGCGGTTGGCTGTCGACCGTCTGGCGCTCCGATCCAGCGACGGGTCGCGCAGCGGACCGTTCGCTGCAATCGATTGTCAGACGCCAATGCCCGGGTTCTCAACGCTCATGTTCCATGGGATTCTCTCGGGCGGTCTGTTGCCCGAGCTGTTGGGCGAGCCCGATGAGAATGCCTTCGGGACCTCGGATGTAGCAGAGCCGGTAGAGGTCTTCGTAGTCGACGACTTCATCCACCACCGTCGCACCGAGCTTGCCGAGCCGGGCGAGGGTGTCGTCGATGTCCTCGACGGCGAACATGACGCGCAGGTATCCCAACGCGTTCACAGGGGCATTGCGGTGATCGGAGGCGATGGCGGGGGCGTCGAAGCGCGAGAGCTCGAGGCGGCCGTGGCCGTCGGGGGTGCGCATCATGGCGACTTCGACGCGCTGGCCGCGCACTCCGGTGACGCGGCCGGCCCATTCGCCTTCGATGGGCATGCGGCCTTCGAGCCCAAGGCCGAGCTCGGTGAAGAACGCTATGGCGGCATCGATGTCTTCCACCACGATGCCGACGTTGTCCATGCGCTTGACGGTCATGATGTCTCCTTGGCGTCTCACGAGCGCGCTCTGGGGCGATTGAGGCGGCGACCGATCTTGCAGCAGCAAAGGGCGACGGGTCAAACGTCCGGTGCAGTAATGGCGTTGCACTTCGTGTTGGCGCAAACGGGCCCGTGCGGGGTGAACCTGACTGCTCGGGCTCCCGCATAACATTTACTTCGACTTCGCAACTACCGCTCGATTTGACCTCCTGGTTTCAGCGAAGTGAGCGTTGGCAAGCGTCAAGATCAACGGGATGTCGTCCACGCGTTCATGCTCGACCTTCAGTTCGGTGTTCATGCCCGCCAGGGTACCCTACCTCCAGCCACTGGCGCAACCCCGCCTCCCTCACCCGGCCGCAACCTTGAATCCTACCCCGCGTTTCAGCGGAATGAGCGTCTCCAGTTGTCGCTGATGTCCCTTTCGAACTGTCGTCAAGCGAGCGGCTGGGGTGATGGCGGACGGGGGGGCACGGGGCGATCGAGGGGCGTGCGGGCGCAGTGGAGAGGGAGGCGAGAAGCAGTGCGGCTCACGAAGAGAGGTGGGCTGGTGACCGTTGCGGCGTTGGGCATCTCGCCCCTCTCCCCCTTAACGGAGGCCGCCCTGCACTTTGGTGCGCGCACCACGTCCAACGTCTTGACGGTCGCCTGATGTTCCCGGTGGCGACGTGGATGGGGGCGGTGGCACGGTGCTCGGCTGTTGCTTCCCAGGAGAATTGGGTGTTGACAAAGCGGGAGGGCGTGCTGCATAATGTATTATCGTGCAACGCCGCGGGTAGATGTGACAATAGGCGTCGATCACAACATGGCCTACCCGGGTCGCCCGGACGGCCTGCGACAGAGGAGCCACGGTGGCCTGAGCCAGCAAGGTGGGCGATGTTATGACAGACGCCGCCGCAAGCTCAAGGAAGGGAGTCACAGTATGCCATCTCTTCGGCTACCGTCAGAACTTCGGCCACTCCTGCAGAGAGAGCTGCCGCAACAGAGGCGGCAGGGCGTTGGAATTGCCTGAAGTGACCGAATTATGACTGAGGCTACCGTGGCCATCCATGCGCCTGTTCCAGTATCGAGGCTCCACCAACAGCTACGCCGTGTACTCTTTGTGCGTCATCCCGAAGGCAAGCTTGAAGGGAATCTCAAGTGTCCAAAACCCTGCTGCCCCTAATTGCGATAACTGTATTGATTTTCGTGCTAGGACTTGGCTATTCGTATAATACCAAAGGAGCCGCGACCTCTGCTCAAAACTCAACTTCGAATATTGTTGTCTACTTAACTGGCACACCAAGCAATGGAGAATTGACACCACAAGCCCTTCAAGCAAATCTCGGAGCGATACAGACTTATCAATGGCAAGATGTAGTTAACATTCAAAGCATAACACCGATTGATGTCTTGATAGTAGATAGTGGATCACTATCTCTTGTTGATTGGGATTGGATTGCACAGCCATATAGGTTCGGTCTAATATTGGTCGCTATTAATGTTCATCTGTCACAACTGGGCCAGCAACTCAATGAACAAGTGTTTGCAGACCATCCACAAGAGTCTTGGAGTGGGGAGTTTTACGCTGTCGGTCATTCTTGTGTAAACGGCACGCCTGCAGCTCTTACTGCGGTTGCCCAAGATCCGAATCACAGCCCGACCGGCAGTGACTGGGTTACCGAATACTTGGATGGGGACGAGCTTTCCACAGGACCGTCTACCGGCGCCAATATTGAACCGGGTACGACGGCCTATTTTTACCGCAGGATAGCGATGGAGTTGAGACAGCAGGAACTGTGCGAGGCGGGAGAGTGACTCCAATGAGGCACGACACTTCTTGGAACGAGAAGCCCGCAGCACGTCGCTGTGCGCTCCTGATCAGGGCCTGTTTTGGTGCAGTGTGGATAGTGATGGTGATTTATTTTGGCGTTCTGTTTGGGGCAGAAATCGCCAATGCCCAAGGACCATGTGATGTAAGAGGAATGACACACGAAAATGTGTTTGTGCAAATATGTGTCGACTCGCAGGATATTCATAGACATATCGCAAATATACATACTTTTCGGAGAGGTGAGGGTTCCGCGCTTGTCGATTGGTGCGCGATGGTGGGGCATGAATGATACGTGCGGCGTTACCTGCCGTCCAGTGCGAGGTTATGTACTGAAGGAAGGTGGAGCAGTCAAAGTGTGTCGCAACAGCTGACGGCGTGACAGAACGTTCGTTCCGTTTCGGCGCTGAGGCTGCCCGGGCGGCGGGTGGCAGATCCTGGGAGCGCCGGCTTCCAGCCGGCAAGATGCCGGCGCTCCCA
>WBZR01000608.1_pt1 | contig 54631 bp, 47 predicted proteins | sample 5204231 | NCBI WGS metagenome assembly WBZR01 (sample SAMN12412403, study PRJNA552823) | activated sludge metagenome | isolation source: activated sludge from anammox sidestream of wastewater treatment plant... | place: USA: Virginia | collected 2017-08 | reverse complement strand
GCCATTTCGTGGTAGAAAACTGCCTTGGCGGGTATTCTTTGGTGGCAATGTGATAATATTCAACAGGCTATTTCTTGGTCTAACGAAAGATTTCAGGATTCTCCTTCCACCACGCCTGTCCCGGCCGTCCGGGGAAATATGCAGTGCGATAGACCCTTCGTGGTTTGCATTACAATTTAGTGGTTAAATAAATATTTGGGACTTTAGGTATTGATAAGCCGTAGATTATAGACAATTTGAGGTGAATAGTTACCAAGTGAATAGTTTCCGTCATATTTCTGAACGGCTGAATAGCTACCTTTTTTGATCAGGTGAATAGTTACAACAGAACAATATCTTATAAAGCGAATCTGCAGCTACAAACCTGCCGATTCGCTTTTTTCATTTCTTTACCTTGACCACGCGTACTTTCCACACGTCCGGCCCCTTCTCCAAATATTCCCACCTGAAAGGCTCGTTACTTTCCGCTTCCATCTGGTAATAAAGTGGCTTCGGATCGTGATCATTGACAAATTCAAATGCCTCACCTGGCTTGATATCGGCAAATGCCTTGTAGAACATCTCATGCCTTTCAGTCGGCGGAAAAGGTCTGACATCAAACTCATTGACTACAGAGAAGCCCTCATCTCCCAGACCGCTTTTCACTTCCTTACGGATATGGACAACGTACTCATCAGGAACTTCCTTCTTGTACGTCCAGGTGTGCATTCCGGCAAATTTACTGCTGAATATATCACGGATTTCCTGAAGGTCTTCCCTGGCAATCAATTCCAATGTTGTCCCCTCCTCCATCATTCCGTATCGGTGAAAGACAACCTGCTTCCAATCTTTCCGGTCGGCATTACGCAGATCGAGTAGCGTAGCAATTCCGCTCATATCACGCGCCTGAGAGTCTTCTGTACGGGTCACCCGAACCTTCCATTCCCTGCCACCACGATTGAGATACTCCCAACCGACAACATCGCCATATATCGACTTGAACTCATAATATAGCGGTATCGGATCATGGTCATTGATGAAGACAAAACTCTCATCGGTAGGCAGATCCTTAAACAAGCCTACCAATAATTCGTGTCTTTGTATCGGAATCAGGACTCTTACATCCAGTTCGCCATTCTCATTTTTTTCTAAAGTCATCTTTTAATTATAATTTTATAAAACTTAGTATAACAATGATTTATGTCAGTCCATCAAGAAAGCAAGGCCGTGTGTGACCGGGTCATGGAGATCAATGATCATCTTTTCCCGGAATATCTTTTCGATCAATTCCCTGGCGACCTTGTATTCATTATGTATCGGACAAGGATGTGTCTCGGAGCACTTGCTCAGTCCCAAACCACATTCCTTGAAAACTTCTTTGCCTTCAATGGTTTCTACGATTCCGGATATCGGCTGGAATTTTTGTTGCTCACTAAGGAAAAATCCACCGGCTGGCCCCTTCAGGCTGGTGATGATCTTTTGCCGGGCAAGTGTCTGCAAAACCTTACCAACGGTATGTTCGCTCGCATTAATGTGATCTGCAATCTCACGTATGCTCGCCTTGGCACACTCGCTTTTACCCGCAAGGTAAATGACGGCTTTGATTGCAGTTTTACAGGTATTGCTCAGCATGATTATCTCCCTAAAAATGTCCTGCCCTCCGGTGAAATTTTTTCAAAACTCCACGGCGGGTTGAATGTCAGGTTTACATTGATCTGATAATCTCCAAATGCATCCGTCAATGACTGCATGACATCGCTTGTAATACTTTCACCCATAGGGCAAAACTGTGTTGTCAAGGTCATCCGGCAATTGACGCTCTTGTTGTCTTCATCAAAATCAATTTCATAAATTAAGCCGAGGTCCACCACATTTAGTCCCACTTCGGGATCATAGACCTCGTATAGACCAATCAATGCATAATCACACTTCTCGGCATTGTTTGTTTCAATATTTACACTCATTTCTTAACGGGTTGATGGGTTAAAATTTTAGTTGTGTTGAATACATACAGTATCGCAGCCATCAGTAAGGCGGCGGCACCGAGCTTTAGCACCCATTGATTCAAGATGACGATGCCGGTCAGGAATACGACGAAGCCTGTCACATAAGCCAACAGCATATAATGATAAATCTTTTCTGAAAACAAATCTTTAGGCAGCGGGGTTTTCCCTGCATGCGCTTTTTTGCGGTACACCTTATTCCACACTATGAAGGGCAGCGTTTTGAACGTCATACCCAGGATGATGGCAGTTATCCAACCAAATAATATGCAGAATCCGTATAACAACGCCATGTTCGGGTGGTCACTGGAAGGCAGGATCAATATGGAAATGATCAATGCTGCGAAGGGTAAAAGCATCTGTATGACAGAAAGTAAGGATGCCTTCATCTGCTCATCGACCGCCCTCCTGATCCGGACGGTATATGCCTTGTAACAATGGCGTCCAAAAAGGATAATAGCAGCAAGGACAAAAGCAATCGCCGGATACTCCCATGCATAATTAAACATTCTCGCCAGAATGAAAACGATCAAACCTGTATTCACCAGTGCATATATCGCCCAAAGCATTTTTTCATTGGTGTATTTTGAAATCAAAAACATCGGTATCAGCCTGGAACCCACTCCCATCACCAGCAACAGGAACCAGCCTACAAGACCCAGGTGAGCATGGATCGCTAGATAAGCCAGGGATTCCTTCGGCAGGATTGGATGGTCAAAGTTAATGACAAGCAACAGCCCAAAAAAAGTGGTAGAAAACAGCCACAGCGAGGCCGTAATGATAAACCAGGCATGGACATTGCGCTTTTCGCTCTTGGAGGCGCTCAGGATAACGTTCGACACGTATAACAACACGCCAATATTGACCATTAAAGCTCCCAACACCATGATCCAACCAGTGTTGAATATATAAAAGCCAATCACGAGAATCGGAATACCAATGGAAGTAAATCCGAAAGTGGCATAGGCTAACTTGTCACTGTCCAGCTTCCCTTCAATAAGGACGGGCAAAAGCTGATGAGACGCTCCCAAAATAATCATCGTTCCCCACCCCAAAGCCATGATGTGGGTAATGGCCAGTGTAGGCGGATAAAAATAATGATCATTGGCAAGGTCCGTCCTCAAGAACAACAACAACGTCGCCATCAGAAATGAAGCTGATGCATAAATATAGAATGGCAAAACCACTCTGTAATTTGTCGTCTGTTGTAATCCACCTATTCCAGGTCCGAACATCGGTTATTGCTCCTTGAATATCAATAAATAAACCTCTCCCTCGGCAACTTCCTTAATCCGATATTCAAACTTTCTTTCATTCAATTCGCCTAAAAGAAAAACGGGTATGCGCTTGTGGTGGACATACAACGCCTTATCCGCCGGCAAGCTGTCCAATGCCTCCAGTATAGTCATCATTGGCATTGGGGCTTCAAGATGACGAACATCTATCTCTTCCATTCTGCCCTCAAATCTTGCCAACACAGCCTCCCAGTCGCCGGAAGTAGAAATGGCGGCATCGTCTTCGACTGCCTTGCTTCCCGACTCACCTTCCTTATAAAAGAACGTTTCGTAGGTGTCGGCATCCACTTGCTTTACATAAGCCTTGAAACCCTGACGCTCAAGCAATTTGATGAGTGGCACAGGTTCAAAGCTGTTGACGATGAGTAAAACCTGACCAGGTGTCAAGGCCTTTACTTTATCCTGGATCGATCTGAGCGGATCATCACCCTTGGCAATCATTTCCCGCACGTCGAAATTCACAAGCTTATCCCGATCGAGGTTTTTGAGGTAATCCGGCATGGGAGATTCTTCAAAAACTTCTTCAACAGCGACTCCGGTTGCATCATATTCAAAGCCAAGCGGGGCTAAGGCTTTGAAGAAATCTTCAGGCTTGACACCACCTATTTTTGAGGCCATAGCTATGCTGGTACGTCCGGCCATCAACTTGCGCAAAATTGGATTGCGCAGCTTTTTGAAGTCAGGAGCGATGGACACTATGGTCTCCAAAGCGTCGGGATGATGCTTCAAAAGAGCCGCTATTTTTGTTTTTTCGTTGATTAACATTTTTTTCGTGTTTGAAAATTTTAAAGCATTCTGAATTAACATTGACAATCGAAGAAAGCTCGCACACTCAATTTACAAAGCTTGATTCCATTTTCAACTAATTACAATGCAAGTTACATTCTTTGTGAAAAAATTACTTCGAATTTATCAATGGAAAGAAACGACAGGAGTCGCTGCCTCAGTCGATTTGTCCTGAAGCAGCGATCAGATGGTTATTTTCCGGCTAAAGAACGCTCAATTTCTATGGCTTTCGGAAAGAGGATGTTATTCTCCAGGTGAATATGAATGAATAAATCACTCTCAAATTCCTCCAGCATCTTATACAACAACTTATAGCTGGTACATGCATCGGACGGGATAGCATAATCATCACTCAACTTTCTTATTTTCTCCATCGCACGGCCAACACTGTCATGTTCCTTTTCGGTAACGGCTATCATTTCTTCAAACGTTTCTGCTGAACTTGCCGCATAACTTCCACTGTTATTCTTCGCTTTGACCAATTCCTTGATGGTCGGGAAAAGATCATTTTCCTCGTCCACCATATGATCCATCATCTCATCGTGTACATCCATCACCAGTTCCTTCATTTCCTCCAGTTCCGGATGTCGCTCACCATGAACGCGTGCAACCTTCAGCATGAAGCTCTTGATTTCCGGTAGATACTTTTTGGTGTAGCTGTGGTGTGTATTTACGATATAATCAGCCAAGAAATCAGGATTCCACTCGTTGTAGTTCAACTGGGGTCCTGAAGCGGGGCCTTGGGCAGGCTGTTGCAATTCCCGTTCGACGACCACGGGATCGATGCCCTTATCGGCACAAGCCTGGCGAACAGTTTTCTTGCCATTGCAACAGAAATCTATTCCGTATTTCTTAAAAATATCAGCTTTTCGCAGGTCTTTGGCAACCATTTCGCCAATGGTTTCATTGCTTTCTGTACCTTTTTTTGTTACGCGGATGTCCCACCACTGCGGACCTTGTTGAAGATATTCCCAAGTAAACACATCACCTCGTTCAGCCTGCAACTGGTAGTACACAGGCTTAGGATCATGGTCATTGTGGATGATCAGACTTTCACCCGGCTGGAGCTTGTCAAATGTTTCAAAAATAGTAAGGTGCTTTAACCTTGGCTCAAGTGAAGGAACATCGACAACGATTTCATCTCCGTTACCGATGGTTTGTGGCTGGGGAGACTGTGTAGCAACCTGTTTTCTGGTCACACGGATATCCCACCACTGTGGACCCTGACGCAGATATTCCCATGAAAATACATCGCCATACATATCCATCATCTGATAATATACGGGCTTGGGATCATGGTTGTTATGGATGATAAATGATTTTCCTTCCTCCAATCCATCAAACATACGGAAAATAGTGGCATGTTTTTGTGCGGGCTCAATAGAGGGAATATCGATGATGGTCTCCTCTTTATCGGCAGCAATAGTCGGCGCCTTTATGGTTACCATGATATCATACCAGTCTGGACCTTGCTTAATATAATCCCAGGTAAATGAATCTCCATGTCTGTCCTGCAACTGATAAAACAATGGCTTGGGATCGTGATCATTATGGATGATAAAGGACTCACCAGGATTCATGTTCTCAAAGACATGAAAAATGGTGCCATGTTTATGTACAGGGTCTATGCCAGGCACATTGATGATCATCCGGCCCTCTTCCATCGGAATCATCGGTACCGTTCTGGTCACGCGGATATCCCACCATTCAGGCCCCTGCTGGAGATACTCCCACTTGAAAATGTTGCCGCGAAGATCCATCAACTGATAAAACACCGGCTTGGGATCATGATTGTTATGAATAACGAAGGACTGGCCGGGTCTTAATTTGTTGAATGTCTGGAAAATGGTAGCGTGCTTGATTCTCGGCTCTAAAGAAGGCACGTCGATTACAATTTCTTCGTATCGCTGATTTTCGAAATAAGAATCGGCGCCTGACTTTTTGGTCACCTTTACATCCCACCATTCCGGGCCTTCTTCAAGATATTCCCAATCGAAGACTTCACCGCGCAATTGGGCCAATTGATAATACACCGGTTTGGGATCATGATTATTATGGATTACCAGACTCTCTCCTTCACTCAGGTTGTCAAATACTTGAAAAATTGTAAGGTGTCTTAGTCTGGGTTCGATTTCCTGAACATTTATAATGGTTTCGTTGGTTGTGGACATAGATTTACTTAAAGTTTAAAAATGAAAAAATCGATGCAAATATAATTTATTTTTATCAATAGAAGTATTAAAGTACTTTTATTCTTAAATTTTATTAAAAATATGAACAACGGAAGCGAAAGTAAGTTTTGCGCTTATTTAACTTTTTATTTATCAGTCAATTAAATTCATTTGAATGTATAAAAGAAAGTGACTAACGATCAATCTCTGATAGTCAACAACTCCATCGGAATATTTAAGCCATTAGGGATGAATTATTTATAAAAAATTTAAAAAAATAGTGACATAATCTGATTCGGTATGGATAGATTGTATTCGTTGGTTTTTGAAGGTATAAGGCTACCGTAGGCTAAACAGCATTTCCTGTTCAAATTAAATATTTAAATTAAAACTTTACAAATCGGGGATTATAATGCTATATATCTGCTAATTATATATACGTTTTCTATTATATATTCATAACATTTCCAGAATAACTTTCATTGTTTATTCCCCTTACAGTAAATTTTACCTTATATTCACAGCCGGAAAATTCGCACATAGATGACTGACAAAATAAAAGTGGGGATTTTAGCAGTTTTGAGTATTTTATTCTTTTGCTATACTGCTTATTTGTACAATAGCAATTATGATCCGGAGGCATATCCCGGAACATTGGCTGACAAAGGCAAACAAATCTGGCAGGATAAGAACTGTACATCCTGTCACCAGATATATGGATTAGGTGGCTATCTGGGACCTGATCTGACAAATGTGTACTCCCGACGTACTAAAGATTTTATCATATCCAGAATACAGTACGGCACAGACATCATGCCCGCCTATCATTTGGACGAACTACAACTAGAAGAATTAATCGCATATCTTAAAAGCCTGGATGAAAGCGGAATCGCCTCTCCTGCGAAGTTAAAACTGAATATCGATGGAACAATCGAAAGGTAAGCAATCTGTTGGTGCCGGATTTGTGGCATTGGGCCTGATTTTCATGGTTTCGGGTTTGATTTTTGGTACAATAGGGGCATTTCAATACATTTTCCCCGGATTATTCAAACCGGTGCTTGGATTTGACAAAATCAGACCTTTGCATGTTTCGTCCGCTGTATTCTGGATACTGTTGGGTGCCTGTGGCTCCGTGCTTCATTATATTATTGAGACACAAGGCAAGCTGTGGTCCGAAAAGCTGGCTAAGTGGCAACGCTTCCTGTTTGCTACCGCCATGTTCGCCATCCTGATATCATACATCATGGGTATATTTGGCGGCAGGGAATACTGGGAATTTAATCCCTTGCTGGCACTCCCGATCATAGCGGCATGGCTTCTCTTCATCATCAACGTCTTCAAGTCAATCAAATCTTTCAGGCATCAGCCGGTATATGTATGGATGTGGCTCACCGGAGCAGCTTTCTTCCTGTTTACCTATATTGAATCCTATCTGTGGCTGATTCCTTCTTTCCGTTCGGGCATCATACACGATATGACCATCCAATGGAAGTCCTATGGATCGATGGTCGGTGGCTGGAATATGCTGATATACGGGACTAGCATCTTCCTGATGGATAAGATTTCCGGGTCGCAACGTTATAGTTATTCCGGAATCGCATTTGCGCTGTATTTCCTCGGCCTGTTTAATCTGATGTTCAACTGGGGCCATCATATCTACACCCTGCCGGGAACAAAATTCATTCAGTACATAAGCTATCTGGTCAGCATGACGGAATTGTTGTTGCTCGGCCGAATCATCTATTTCTGGCGATCTTCGGTCAGCACTGCGATGAAGCATTACCACATACTCCCCTATCGATTCCTTTTTGCGGCCGATATATGGATATTTCTGACGTTGATCCTGGCAATCGCCATGTCCATCCCCGCCATTAATGCATATACACACGGAACGCACATCACGGTAGGGCATACCATGGGCGCTACCATAGGTATCAACACTTTCTTGTTGCTGGCCTTTGCTGCCGATATTTTTGACATGCATATCGCCAAGCCGGCCCGGACCATCAGTGTAAGCCTGTATATTGCAGCAGGTGCCCTGTTTGTATTCTGGCTGAGCCTCGTCATTGCAGGCGTCCATAAGGCATACTGGCAGATGCATACACCCGATGAAGCGTACAGCATCATGATGTATTCACTGAGACCTTACTTCGTCGTTTTCCTCATTGCCGGCATTATCTTGGCAACTGCATTGACAGTCATAACCGTATCCCTGTTGAAGAGATATTTCAAATTGGTCTTTGATTATCTGTTGAAATAATCATTACTTCTGATGCATTTCCCGGCCTTAAAAATGATATTTACCGGCAATTAATGGCTTTTGAGTAATTTGCACGCTGTATGCAACTGTCCATCATTATCGTAAATTATAACGTCAGGTTCTTCCTGGAGCAATGCCTTACCTCCGTGCAAAAGGCCGGCAAAGGTCTTGAGATGGAGATTTTCGTGGTGGACAACAACTCTCCGGACGACTCGGTCCCGATGGTCAGGGAGCGGTTTCCTGAAGTAAATCTGATAGAGAACAAAGAAAATGTCGGTTTCTCAGCTGCCAATAATCAGGCAATCGCCCAAGCAACAGGCAAATACATCCTGCTGCTCAACCCGGACACCATACTTTCCGAGGATACACTCAGGCTATGTTACGACTTCATGGAAAGTCATGAAGACGCGGGTGCGGTATGTGTGAAGATGATAGACGGCAGTGGCAGCTTCCTGCCCGAATCAAAGCGAGGGAAACCCACACTCTCTGCGTCCTTCTTCAAAATGACCGGTATCTACCGGCTTTTCCCTAATAGTGGCTTTTTCAACGCCTATTATGCCGGAGATGTCCCGGCTGACCAGACTGCATCCATTGAAGTGATGACAGGTGCCTTCATGTTCTTAAGGCATGAGGCGGTAAGGAAAATCGGTTTACTGGACGATACATTCTTTATGTACGGCGAAGACATCGACTATTCATACAGGATTCTGGAAGCCGGTTATAAGAATTATTATCTGCCTACTACAACCATCATTCATTTCAAGGGTGAATCTACCAGAAAATCAACATTCAACTACACCCGTACTTTCTACAATGCGATGATCATATTCGTCAAAAAGCATTACAAGACTCAAGGAAGCCTGTATATTCTCGTTCTTCAGGTGGCAGTTGTCTTCAAGGCTATATCATCGTATTTTTTCGAACGGATAATCAAAATCCTGCCTTTGCTCATCGATTTTGGATTGATATATACTGCATTGATTTGGTTAAAAAAATGGTGGGGCGAATGGTATTTTTCCAACCCGGATCATATCAACAGTCAATTTGACAAAATAAATGCACCTTTATACGCAGGAATCTGGATATTGAGTCTTTTGGCAGCTGGTTATTACAGGGCCAGAGGTGCCTGGATGGAACTATTGAAGGGAATTACCGCAGGCACAGGGACAATCCTGATCTTCTACGCTTTATTGGGTCAGGCATTGCGCAATTCGAGGTCGATCATCATCTGGGGTGCCTTGTCGGCTGCTTTGATAGCCATCATCACCAAATGGTTGCTAAATCTTGTAAAACACCGTAGATTCGGTTTCCTTGCTGATCGGCAAATCAAATACGCCATAATCTCCGGACCCGCAGAAGCTGAAAGAATCCGATCCCTCATGTCCAAAAACAACCGAACTTACCTGTTTTCCGGTAGAATAAATCCGGATGATACACGTGAGGAAGAAACGCTAGGCAACCTGAAACATCTGGGTGAAATCGTTGATGCTTATGCACTGGGTGAAGTTATCTTCTCTCAAAAGGATGTTCCGGCCAACAGGATGATGGAAAGTATGGCTCAGCTTACCAATGAGGTGGATTTCAGAGTCGCGCCAGACGATACGCTCAGCATCATCAGTAGCGGAGACAAGAATAAACAAGGGGAGTTGCTTACGGTCGGCCTCAACTTTAACATCACCAACGGATCCAACAAACTAAAAAAGCGAATCATAGACCTCAAAGTAGCAATATTGTTGTTGATTTTCAGCCCAATAGTAGGTTTGATTCAAAAGAAAAAAGGCAACTTCTTCAAAAACATATTCACCGTGCTGTCAGGACAAAAATCCTGGATAGGCTATATACAACCGATTGACTCGCCTATGTTGCCCAAAATCAAGTCGGGCATTCTCCCCTGCTCCGGCGAAATATCAGGAAATTCCGATGCAGACATTGCTGAAAAGGAAAACCTTTATTACGCCAGAAATTATACCTGGTGGAAGGATATTGAGATAATCCTAAGAAACATGACCAATCTGTCCAAATAATTTATTGATACACAGTCTCAATTTACCTTATTTTCTTTGGCCTTTAGAATTAGCCTCAGGGATTGATCTCTGGTAAAGTACGCCACTGTCCAGTTGATGAAGATCATCAATTTGTTTTTTGTGCCAAGAATCGACATCAGGTGGACAAAGAGCCAGGTCAACCAGGCGAAGAAGCCGCCGAATTTGACACCAAAGACCTCGGCAACCGCCTTTTTCCGGCCTATAGTAGCCATGACGCCCTTGTCATGATAGCTGAATGATCTCAATGGTTGCCCTTTGGCCATTGCCTTCAGGTTCCTTGCCAGATTATCAGCCTGCTGCATGGCGACCTGAGCTACCTGAGGATCGCCATTGGGCTTATCTTCCGTACTCATGATTGCACAATCACCGATAGCATAAACACCATCCAGACCGAGGACACGATTGTATTCATCCACGCGGATCCTGCCTCCGCGACTATAGATACTTTCAGGCATACCTTCAAAATGCTTCACTGTAATTCCGGCCGCCCAGATGAGCTTTCTGGTTCGTATCTTATTGCCGTCGGAGAGCACGACATTAAGACCATCATAATCTACGACACGAGTGCTCTTCAGGATATGGATGCCCATGCTTTCCAAATCCTTTTCTGCATGCAAACTGGATTTCTCATTAAATGCAGCCAGCAATTTATCCCCGGAGTCCACCAGATAGATATCCACTTCCCGCTTATCCAGTTCATTATAATCCTTTGGAAGGATGAACTGACGCATATCGGCCAAAGCTCCTGCAATTTCGACACCAGTAGGCCCTCCTCCCACAATAACGATGTCCAGCAACTCTTGTCTGAGATCATAATCGGTGACGGATAGGGCGCGCTCGTAATCACCCAGAATCCTGTTTCGCAAGGTTAGCGCTTCAGGAACAGATTTCATTGGGATCGCATACTTACTGACATTCTCATTGCCAAAAAAATTGGTATCTGCACCATAAGCAAGAATAAGTATATCATAATTGACCCGGCTTATGTTCTTCAACAAGAGGAATCTCTCGTCTGTATCAATCGAAATAACCTCATCGATTCTAATGTGGAAATTCTCTTCCTTCTGAAAGACTTTTCTCAGTGGAAAGGCAATGCTGCTCGGTTCGAGTCCGGACGTTGCGACTTGATACAGCAATGGTTGAAACTGATGATAATTCTCCTTGTCGATCAGTACAACCTGATAACCACTTCCAATCATCTTTCTGGCAAGCTTCAAACCTGCAAAACCCGCACCTATAATTACCACTCTTTGAAGCCCGGTTTCGGGAAGATTCGCTATCATATAGAAACTTTGTATAATGAACTATTAAAGCAGGAAAAAGATTACAGCAGAAAGTTTTAATGGTAAAATAATTGCAACTATTCACACTATCAAAACGGGAAACAGGCAATCCATAGCCTTTTGCCGAGACTAATCCGACCGAAATCGCTTCATAGCGAAACTTACATATTTTTCCAAGTAAAAAGGTTTTCAGAACTGAGTAGCATTTGGGAGGGTAAGCCAAAATGCACGTAAATATCTACAAATAGTAACTATCCAGCCGTCAATCAATAGGATTGTAACTATACACCTGCAAAGAATGAGTGCGCTTTTTCTTTTTTCTACCACGCCTGTCCCGGACGAACAGGAGAATACGCGAAGCGGCACGAAGAATTTGGTGCTTTCTATGTCATTTCATGCTAGAAAAACAATCTTAGTGGCCAACCTTCATTAGCCAAGTGACAGTATAGTAAAAGTAATTTTTGGGTATAACCAAAGATTCCGGGATTCTCTTTCCACCACGTCCGTCCCGGCTTTTCTGTCTGAATTCAAGGTTCGAAAAGATTTTCGTATTATGGAAAATAATTTTGTGGTTAAACATCAATTCGGGTTCATAGATATTTATAGCTTAAAGTTGTTTCAAAGCAATTTGATGTGAATAGTAACTATAAATATCTTACAAGACTATTGTAAATAAAAGTATGTAATGTGCATATTATTAATATTTTGTACAAATTTACATAAAAACAAATTCATTGACCAATCAATAATTAGATCGAAAAATTACACTCTTTGCTTTAGCGACAATATCCTTACCTTCGCATCATAATTACAGATTGCATGGCTGAATATTCCTTTGACGAGATTGCAAAGCAGATTAAGAATCGGAAATTACATCCCGTCTATATCCTTCAGGGTGATGAGACGTATTTTACCGATTTGCTTACGCGTAAGTTTCAGGATGAATTTCTGGAAGAGGACGAAAAGGCGTTCAATCAGGAAGTATATTTTGGAAAAGAAGTCACCGTTTCGACGATCATAGACAGCCTCAGCCAATTCCCAATGGGATCGGATTATAAGCTCGTCCTGGTCAGGAATGCTCAGGACTTGAAAGATATCGAAAAATTGACCTCCTATGTCAGTGATCCTTTCGAATCCTCCATTCTGGTGCTTTCATTTACTGGAAAGTCAATGGACGGCAGAAAAAAATTGCCTTCAATCGTCAAATCCAAATATGGTTTCTTTGAGGCTAAGACAATCTATGAAAACCAACTGCCTGCTTGGATAAAGTCGGAGGTAAAAGCGAAGGGCAAGGAAATTTCGGACCAAAACGCCACCCTGATTGCTGACTATCTGGGTAAGGATCTCCAGAAAATATCCAACGAATTGGATAAGGCCGTCATCGCTGTCGGAGAGACAAAGGAAATCAATCAGGTTCACATCGAGAATTACATTGGCATCAACCGCGAATTCAATGTCTTCGAGCTGATCAATGCCATCTTCAATAAGAATCCATATAAAGCGCGGCTGATCGTGGATTACCTCAATGACAACCTCAATAAGCAACCGTTGACATTGATCTTAAATTCACTTTTCAACAGCTTTCTAAAGCTCTATCTTTTGAAGGTCAACAATCCCAAATCGGATCCTGAGGTCTCTTCCATAATAGGCACTAAAAGCATTTCTGCGATAAAGGAATACAGGACTGCTATGGCAAATTACAGCCTGCCTGACCTCGATTATGCCATGTATCTATTCAAGATATATGACCAGTATTCCAAGGGTGTCGATTCAGGCAATGTCAATCAAGGAGAGCTTCTCACGGAATTAGTATTCAAATTGATACACGTCAGAGAGGTGCAAACGGCCGATAAATAGCCAAAATGCTCAACAGGGCAGAAAAAAGTTACAACCAACAAGCAACAAAATTTTTGCATACAACTATTCTCGGGATTGGGGGTGGAAGTATTTTCCGGAGTAGTGAGGCGGAAAATTCGAAGTATGTACATGATTAATACCGCGGAATATGGATGCTGCCTGCATTTCGCAATAACGAGATTTGAAATTTGCTCGATTTACGCCAGAATTTTAAAAGTAGATTGCGCCATTCCCCGGCGAGCAGGACGTGTAAGGTATTAATCATCTACCTACTTCAGGTTACCCCCCGCCCTCGTAACATTCCTCTACAACCTGGGATAAATTAGGTTAGCAGGGAAGTGCCTTTGGAGGCGGAAAATTCGAAGTATGTACATGATTAATACCGCGGAATATGGATGCTGCCTGCATTCCATGATAACGAGATTTAAAATTTGCTTGATTTACGCCAGAATTTTAAAAGTAGATTGCGCCATTCCCCGGTTAGCAAGACGTGTAAGGTATTAATCATCTACCTACTTCAGGTTACGCCCCGCCCTCGTAACATTCCTCCACAACCTGGGATAAATTAGGTTAGCAGGGAAGTGCCTTTGGAGGCGGAAATTTCGAAGTATGTACATGATTAATACCGCGAAATATGGATGGCGCCTGCATTTCATGATAACGAGATTTAAAATTTGCTTGATTTACGCCCAAATTTTAAAAGTAAATTTCGCCATTCCCCGGTTAGCAAGACGTGTAAGGTATTAATCATCTACCTACTTCAGGTTACGCCCCGCCCTCGTAACATTCCTCTACAACCTGGGATAAATTAGGTTAGCAGGGAGTTCCATTGGAGGCGGAAAATTCGAAGTATGTACATGATTAATACTACGGAATATGGATGCTGCCTGCATTCCATAAGAAAGAGATTTAAAATTTGCTTGATTTACGCCCAAATTTTAAAAGTAGATTGCGCCATTCCCCGGTTAGCAAGACGTGTAAGGTATTAATCATCTACCTACTTCAGGTTACCCCCGCCCTCGTATCATTCCTCTACAACCTGGGATAAATTAGGTTAGCAGGGAAGTGCCTTTGGAGGCGGAAATTTCGAAGTATGTACATGATTAATACCGCGAAATATGGATGGCGCCTGCATTTCATGATAACGAGATTTAAAATTTGTTCGATTTACGCCCAAATTTTAAAAGTAGATTGCGCCATTCCCCGGCAAGCAAGACGTGTAAGGTATTAATCATCTACCTACTTCAGGTCGGGTTAAATAAAAAAGCCCCAACCATCAAGTCAGGGCTTTTGTGGTACCTCCAGGAATCGAACCAGGGACACAAGGATTTTCAGTCCTTTGCTCTACCAACTGAGCTAAGGTACCAAAGCGGGTGCAAATATAGTACTTACTTTCAATTTGACAATATATTGAGAAAAAAAATTAATTTATTTGATGCTAAGTCCCGTGTCAAGTGAATATTGTGGATTTGTACGGTGTCTTAAGCCACACAGTACCAGCTTATTTCGATTCAATAGGGTTTTGAATCTGCAAACTTTATCCTGACATAATAGTTATGAAATGTTTGATTAGTTTTGCATTTCATTTAAAATTTGACATGAAGTACTCCGGTCTGACCTATTTGATCGCCTTTGTCCTCGCACTGGGTATTGTAATATACCAGTACAGCGTATATGGGACGTGGCTTTCGCCCTATCTTTTGATTCCGGTTATTCTCGGGGTTACAGGTTATACGCTTGGGCCTCAGATAGATTGGTGGTTCTACAAACATTTCCCGCCCAGACTGGATGATAAGGTCAAACGAATTTTTGAGACCAACAGTGAATTTTACAGAAACCTCCCTCCGGCAAGGAAAGCCCTTTTTGATACCAGAATTTGCCTTTATATCGAGGATAAGGAATGGCAATATGTTTCGATGGAAGACGAAATGCCATACGATATTCGAGCTATCATAGCATTTGAGCCTGTCCGCCTGACTCTTAATCATGAGAATTTCCTAATGCGTCCATTCGATCGGATCGCGGTGTACCAAAATCCTTTCTTGAGCACATTCTATCCGGACAGGTATCATGGTTCTGAGTTGTATTCAGATGAAGGTATCGCTTTATTTTCATTGAAACACATCATTCCTGCATTTAGACAGCCTTTGGAATATTTCAATGTCGTACTTTATGAATATGCGCGCATCATGATTGCCACTTATAAAAATCTGAATTTTCCAAATTTGGACGAAAACTTTTGGTACGATCTTTACAAAGTGGCCAATTACGGTCATCGGGAAATCATGGGTGCCATCGGTCTCCCGGATGTAGATATCCTTCCGGTTGCGATCCACCATTACTTCGTTTATGGACCTTACTTCAGAGCCATCTATCCGGACCTATGCGAGCAACTGGATCTGATTTTCGGTTCCGACATCATTCCTGATCAATTGCCGGAGGGCACAATTATCTGATTTACAATATATTTTTAAAAATCAGTATTCTTACAAGCTCGGTATATCTTCAGAACGATGCCATCCTTGCTGTTCCCTATGGTTTTCTTGAAATTTTAAAACTCCATGCCCTTCATTCCTTGGTTGTATGAACAATTTCGAATGAGGAATAGCCTATGAAGTTGATTGCAACATCAATCCAAAAAATCCGGAGATATTTTATTCCAAATAAGATGAAGTCCCTATATCAGTAATCCAAATCCACCTTCTCCCTGGGGATAAATTCATTAGTGTGCTCATCAATAAGATAGCTCAGGGGCGAATTGGGAAATCGATGGACAAATTCCAGCGGAATACCCCACGGTTGCCACATATTGGTCAATACCTGAGCAAATATTTCATCCTGCCACATGGCAAATTCAGTCTTCCCATCAGGAGCAGTTTCAGGCAGCTCGAAGGCTATTTTTTCATCATCCGCACTGATCCGATAGTCATCGAAATCCTTCATCAGATAATTGGCATAAACCAAATGCCCGTATAATTCTTCAAACTGCGCAGGATGAAGGGTTTGACCTTCCACTTTGTGCAACAGATTGCGATGGTAATCCGCCACTGCTCCGTTGTCCTGAAGACAGGCCGCCACACCAAAATCCTTCATCCCAAAGCTGAAGTTGAGATGCTGAATCTCATCCTTATAGTTGAAAATATCTTTCGAAATATTTACCCGGTATCGACAGATGGTCCAGGGAGTGAAATTTCTGAATTCGATGGGCCGGATTAAGGATTGCAGCATAAAGTGAAGATTCTTAAACTTTTGCTTCAATTGGGGTGCAACCTGAAATTCCCTGCCCTTCTCCCCTGCTTCTATTATGCCCTGCGTATAATCGCGATACAATACGCCATAAAAAACGCGTGCCATCCATTGGAATAACAGTATATCCGGCATTTCTTTTATCGCTTCAAATCCTTGTTCAAAAGCTAATCGAGTAGTTTGATCAAGCTCTTTTACTGCTTCAAAAGTTATTTTGGTAGCCGGCATTTGCAGATCTTTATATTGCAATCTGGTCCCACTCAACATCAGCAGATAAGCCTCACCCAGTCCATATTTATCCAATATCCACTCAGGGAATGCGGACACCTGGTAAGTATTTTCCGGGACAAGTTTTTCACCTGTAAGAAAACAGGTATCCGCGGAGAAATCAAGCGATTCGAAAGGATTGTAAATATTTTGATCCATGGAAATTTAGTGAACGTTCTGTGCAAATACGGTTTTGAAAATGGAATACCCATATAAAACAAAAGCCCCTGTACTCAGAGGCTTTTGTCATAATAGGTTCTATTTTAATTGTTTTTCAGATAATCTCTCAATACGTATTGAAGAATACCTTGATTCTTAAAATATTCTATCTCAATAGGTGCATCCAATCTGGCCTCTACCTTAAATTCGGTTACCTTTCCAGAAGGATGAACTGCCTTGACATCAAGTTTTTTATGCGGTGTCAGATTATCTTCCAATCCTTTGATATCAAAGCTCTCAGTACCATCCAAACCAAGAGATTGAGCATTCTGACCATCCGTAAATACCAATGGTGCAACACCCATACCTACCAGATTGCTCCGGTGAATACGCTCATAACTTTCAGCTATGACTGCCTTAACACCCAAAAGGAAGGTCCCCTTGGCAGCCCAGTCACGTGAAGAGCCTGAGCCATATTCCTTACCGGCCAGGATGATCAAAGGCGTATTGTCGCTTTGATATTTCATGGCGGTATCGAATACTGTCATAACTTCACCTGTAGGCAGGTAACGACTGAATCCACCTTCCTTATCTGCAATTTTGTTCTTGATTCGGACATTGGCAAATGTACCGCGCATCATCACCTCGTGATTACCCCTTCTGGAACCATAAGAGTTGAAATCCCTTCTCTCAATACCATTCGCCATCAGGTATTTTCCGGCAGCTGAATCCTCCTTGAATGATCCTGCCGGAGAAATATGATCCGTTGTTACCGAATCCCCGAGATACAAAAGAACTTTAGCATTCACAATATCTTTTACAGCATCCGGTGTGGCACTGATATTCTCGAAGAACGGCGCTTCCCTGATGTAAGTTGAGTTGTTGCTCCATTCAAAATTTTGGGTAAGATTCACCTCCAGGCTCTGCCAGTCTGTAGATCCATCAAAGATAACATCATAAACTTCTTCAAAATCACCCTGTTTCATACACTCATTCATTGCTTGCTGAATTTCATCCCTTGTAGGCCAGATATCCTTCAGATATACAGGCTTATAGTTCGGATCAAGGTCAATTGGTTCGTTTATCAGGTCGATATCCACACGTCCAGCAAGCGCATAGGCAACTACCAGCATAGGCGACATCAGGAAGTTCATCTTAACCTGTGGGTGTACCCTTGCTTCAAAGTTTCTATTTCCTGAAAGGACAGATGCCACGACCAATTCCCCCTTATCTACGGCCTCGGCAATAGCGGAAGGCAGTGGACCTGAGTTTCCAATACATGATGTACATCCGTAACCAACCGTATGGAATCGAAGAGCATCCAGGTCCACATTAAGTCCGGACCTTTCAAGGTATTTTGTAACGACTTTCGAACCCGGTGCGAGGGATGTCTTTACCCATGACTTGGTGCGCAGACCCCTCTCGACAGCATTTCTTGCCAACAATCCTGCACCGACCATAACCGCGGGATTGGATGTATTGGTACAACTGGTAATAGCCGCTATAACGATGCTTCCGTCGCTTACCACAAATTCTTTGTTGGGCTGCTTGATCCTTACGGAACGGTGAGCCTCATCCGGAACTACCTCACAACAGGTCTCATCATTCATTGGCACCTTACCTCTGGTAAATTCTGTGCCTGAACCGCCCTCAATCAGCATAGCATATTCAGCTCTCTCATTCTTTGGCTGGTAATTTCTGTTAAATTCCTTTTTCAGGATTTCAGAAAACTTACCTGAGAGTTCCTTTACAAGAATTTTATCCTGTGGTCTTTTCGGCCCTGACACTGTAGGCTCCAGAGTGGCCAAATCAAGCTCTACGACTGTGGAATACTTAATCTTGTCTTCACCTTCCCGCCATAACATATTTGCTTTACAATAGGCCTCAACAATCTTGATCTGTTCTTCGGAACGGTTGGTGGAGTGCATATATTCCAGCGTCCTGTTGTCGATAGGGAAGTAAGTTACCGTACACCCAAATTCCGGAGACATATTGGAGATGGTTGCCCTGTCAGTCACAGTCAGGTTGTCGAGTCCATCACCGAAAACTTCCACAAACTTTCCAACCACTCCGGTATCACGAAGTAATCGCGTGATGGAAAGCACGAGATCGGTAGCGGTGCACTGATCTGGAATCTTTCCGGTCAGTTTTAGTCCCACCACCTCAGGCAACGTAAAGAATATCGGTTGACCCAACATGGCAGCCTCCGCTTCAATTCCTCCCACACCCCAAGCGATAACGCCGATACCATTGACCATCGGGGTATGTGAGTCCGTGCCGACCAGTGTATCCGGGAACAACCAGCCATCCCTGGCAGTTACTCCCTTGGCCAAATATTCAAGGTTGACCTGGTGACAGATACCCATGCCGGGGGGGACTACCGTAAAATTGCTCATCCCTTTCTGGGCCCACTTCAGCAATTCGTAACGTTCCTTATTTCTTTCAAATTCAATTTCAACGTTTTTGTCATAGGCATAGTCAGTACCAAAATAATCCACCTGTACTGAGTGGTCAATAACCAAGTCAACAGGTATCGCAGGATTGATCTTCTGGCCATCCTTGCCATGACGAACAAACTCAGCCCTAAGCGAAGCAATATCAACAACAGCCGGCACACCGGTAAAGTCCTGCATCAGGATACGTCCTGGCTTGAATGGGATATCCTTATCCTCAGTCTGTGGCTTCCAGTTGAGGAGCGTTTCGACATGTTCGTCGGTTATGCTGAATCCATCATAGTTCCTAAGCACATTTTCCAAAAGAATCCTGATACTGAAAGGAAGATGGTCGATTGTGACACCCAAATCCTTCAGTGAGGAATAATGGTATGATTTTCCGTTGACACTAAGATCTTTAACTGATTTTGCTTTCAAATAACTCATATCTATTTATTGAAATTTTATGGTATTGCCTAAAAAAACGTAAATCTATAAAAACTCCCGGAGTTCAAAAACCGAAAGTTTCAAAAATACACTCAAAAGAAACAATGTTATATCATAATGCAAATTGAAGCTAAAGGTTGAAATTAAATGATGAAAAGATGCATTTATCACATTTAATTATTCACTTTTACCTGTTACTCCTATGGCACACAACTTCAGCCCAGATCTAACAATATTCACTTAGCATTGGATGAATAGTTAAAAAAATTCAACCACTATAGGATCTTTTCAAAATCAGGAAAACAATTCGATTTTCCGGAATCTGTTGAGAATATTGAATAATTGGCATTTTGATATTGAATGAAACCTTAAGTTGTTCCTATCCTGATCAGCCTGATTACTCTACTATACCATTGGCTAATGAATGTATAAATATTTTAATGTTTAATAAATTGCTTATCTGCATTTTATCCACCATGAGCACAAACAAAATTAAAATATTATTTTTTTCTAAATTTTAATTGGACAATATAATCAAATAATCTTAACTTCGGCTGATGAAAGTAGCTGTCACAGGAGCTTCAGGACATATCGGCGTTTCCCTTTGCCATGAGTTGTTACAAAGTGGTTATGAGGTCATTGCATTAATCCACAAAGATTTTTCAGCCATTAAGGACCTGCCCATCACCATGGTTCAGGGCGATATATTGAATACAGAATCAATCAAGCGACTTTTTGGCCAATGCGATATGGCAATCCACGCAGCTGCCAATATTGATTTGGCTTATAAATATGACAAAAAGGTTTACGATACCAATGTGCTTGGCACGATCAATGTCATAGAAACAGCCCGAGAAATGGGCATAAAAAGGCTTGTGCATTTCAGTTCCATCCACGCATTTTCGCAGGCATCCTATGACCAACCCCTGGATGAATCAAGAGCTTTTGTTGGTAATAATTCCATTTTTTATGATCAAACTAAACGGGACAGTCACAGATTTGCCTTAAATGCATGCGAGGCCGGACTGGATGTAGTAATCGTAAATCCTACATCGGCCATAGGTCCACCGGATTATAAACCGTCACTGATCGGCAAGGCCGTGATGGATTTGTATAAAGGCAGGATCCCATTTGTACTTCATGGAGGGTTTGATTTCTGTGATGTACGGGATATTGCCTATGGAACGGTAAAGGCAATGGAAAAAGGTCGTAAAGGCGAGTCTTACCTGCTCAGCGGACACTATCATTCAGCCAAGGAATTGGCAGACTTTGTAATGGAAGCCAAAAACTCCAAGAAAAGGCTGGCTGAATTACCGCTATATGTTGCCAATATCGCATTTCCTCTTGTCCAGTTTTATTCATGGCTCACTAAAAGCCCACCGGTTTTCGATAAGACATACATCGATATTCTTCAGGATGGAAATAAAAATGTGAGTTCGGCTAAGGCAGAAACGGAATTGGGTTTTAAATCCAGGGATCTGAAAGAGTCTGTCGAAGATACAGTCAAATGGTTTAAAGACAGCGGACGACTCTAAAAAGAATTCATGACACAATATTATACAACTTTTATTTACGGATGGATAGGTATAGCTGTATTCATCTTCCTCCTGCTTTTATTTATCACAGCTCCCTATGGCCGGCACACTAACAGAAACTGGGGTCCCCTGATCGACAACCGGACTGCGTGGATCATCATGGAGATCTTTGTTCTCATTGTTATATATTTCTTTGTATTTACCGGAGAATTGGTCCAAACTCCAGTTAATTATATCATCCTGGGTCTTTTTACCCTACATTATGTCAACAGAAGTCTCATCTTTCCTTTCAGACTCAGGACGACCGGCAAAAAGATGCCTGTGGTGATCATGCTCATGGGTATGACTTTCAATCTCGCCAATGGCTTTATCATCGGATATTTTCTCGGAAACATTAAAGCCTATGATAACGAATGGATGACCTCACCACAATTCATCTTCGGCATTGCCATATTCTTTTCAGGGATGATCGTCAACTGGAGAGCTGACGATATTCTGATCCGACTGAGAGCGCCCGGTGAAACCGGCTATAAGATTCCTAAAGGCGAAATGTTCAGGTATGTCAGTTGCCCGAACCTATTGGGTGAAATCATAGAATGGGGAGGATTTACCATACTTACATGGAGTCTTCCAGGGCTTGCCTTTTTTATATGGACTTTTGCCAATCTCGTACCGAGGGCCATTTCTCATCATAAATGGTATAAGCAGCGGTTCAATGATTATCCGGTGGAGCGAAAGGCAATATTTCCGTTTCTCCTGTAAAGCCAGATTAATTACCAATCAATCGACAACTTTCACCTGCCAGAAAAGTTTTTTGGGATTCAGCCGCTTGATGCAAAGAAAGAAATATGTTCAGAAAGGAACAAGTGCAGCAGGGTTGGCCTTATTATTCATACAACAGATAAAATAAAGAAGGAAAATATAGAAATACATTACAATTGTATATATCTGATTATCTGATATCTATGATCCGTTATTCGCAAAACAATCAACCCCAGCGGCAAATCATCTAAAAATTTATCCAACATTTTAATAATATTGCGCTACTTTTATTGACGCCAAAAAGCAAGATTATCATGGAACTGTTAGAAAAAATCAATAAAACCGCCGATTATATCAGAAGTCGGATTGGTGAGACACCAATAGTCGGAATCATTTTAGGCAGCGGGCTGGGCACCCTAGCCGAAACAGTGGAGGTGAGTCATGAATTGAATTATACCGATATACCCAACTTCCCGGTATCAACCGTGATAGGACACGAAGGAAAATTGCTTTTTGGGAAACTCGGGGGAAGGAATTGCGTGATGATGAAGGGTCGCTTCCATTATTATGAAGGTTACGACATGCAGACCGTTACATTCCCCATTCGCGTGATGAAGGCTCTGGGTGTGGAAACTCTGGTCGTCTCCAATGCCGCCGGAGGGATGAATCCTGCTTTTCGCGTAGGCGACATCATGCTGATCAGGGATCATATCAATCAATTCCCTGAACATCCCTTGCGTGGCCCATCCGACAAAAGACTCGGACCAAGATTCCCCGATATGAGCGAGCCTTACACGATGTCATTATTGAAAATCGCCCACAGTGCAGCACACGATCTCAACCTCAAGGTGCATGAGGGCGTGTATGTGGGTGTACAGGGGCCTACCTTTGAAACTCGCGCCGAATATAAATGGTTGCATGTCATTGGAGGAGATGCGGTGGGTATGAGCACTGTCCCTGAAGTCATAGTCGCTGTACATGCCGGAATGAAGGTATTTGCTGCGAGTATAATAACCGACCTTGGCACTCCGGGTCATGCTGGCGATATATCCCATGAAGAAGTCCTGAAAGCAGCCAATGATGCCGCTCCTAAATTGGCTGCCATAGTCCGTGAAGTGATCTCAAGGATGGATGAGTGATTCTTTAAAATAATGGTAACTATTCAACTGATAAGAAATAGTTCGAGTTTTCTTTATTCTACCAAGCCTGTCCCGACTGTCCGGGGAAATATGCAGTACGATAGACCTTTCGTGGTTTGCACTGCAATCTAGTGTTATGTTTGTTATAATGTGTCTAATCATTAAAATAATATATCGTTGATAATGAATTAAATATCACTTTTCGTTGTTCACTTTTCACTATTAACTCAACACTAGTGGTTAAATAAATATTTGGGGCTTTAGGTATTGATAAGCCGTAGATTCTAAACAATTTGAGGTGAAATAATTACCATGAAAGAATTTCGTGCTTTTTAGTGACATTTTGTGGTTCAATAAAATTCTGGGGCTCAGCTATATAATAGCATTTAGAAGAATCATAGCAATAGGAGGTGAATAGTTACAAATAAATTACTTCTATTATTAAGTTAATTAAAATACGTCATATCAAAATAAGATATATCATTAATATTGAACCGATTATCACTTTTCTATGGGACTCCTGTGTGGCACAGAAATTCCGCTTCATTCCATCACTATTCTCTTAGCACTACTTCTGGCCTGTCGCAAGTGTGAGCAGAAAAAAACTCTCCTCGACCGCTTCAACACTGTGAGGAATCCGAGGCTGCAATGCCACCATATTTCCTTTGGTTAATTCAATGGCCTTCTCTTCTGTATGGAACAGAATCTTCCCTTCCAGCACCTGTACGCTAATGACAGAGGAGGTAAAATGTGGTTTGATCACAGAGCCTTCATGCATACCTATCAATACCATTCGCATAATATCGCTTTTATAGATGGTAATTGAATTATGATCACTGCCGGCCCATGTCGATTCGTTGCGTATCTGAGCGATAAATTTCTGCAAATCCATTTCAACCAACGGAGCACTCAGCACCCGATCACCTTCAGGCCTCAGTGGTGTAGCGTCATTCGACTTGTTTTCCATTTATTTTATTTTTTGAAGTATAAAAATATTTACAATATAAAGCAAAATGTAACAAAAGCGTTACAAAAGCTCACGTATCAGTGATGGCGGCCTGCCAACGACAGCTCTGTTGCCCTTTACTACAATCGGTCGTTCTATCAAGACAGGATGCTCGATCATTGCCTCAATCCACTCTTTTCTGGACAAGTCCTTACCTTCGTACAATTCCTTAAAGACAGCCTCTTTTTTCCGTATGATGTCCAAAGGTTCGGCTTTTAACATGCTGAGCAAATTTTCCAATTCTTCATAGCTCGGCGGCTCTTTCAGATAATTTCTGATTTCGACATCTTCTCCGAGATCTTCCAGGAGACAAAGTCCCTCGCGACTCTTACTACACCTGGAATTATGATAAATGATTGTCTTCATACGATATAAACCGTTGTATTTAAATTCTTATAACTGTTGAAACGACTTTACACGACAATAACAACAGTTATCTTTTCCAGCCGAAATCGATGGCTTACCTCAGCGATAACATGGCCGGTTTTAACATTTCTCAATCAAATATACAATTTTCAATATCTTTTGTTTCAATGACCCGTCCGATGGACTTTATTTTTTCATTTTCTTCCTTATTTCCACCTACAAAATAAATCGGAATGCCTGAAGTCTTTTTCAGCCTCTTTATTGCAACTCCGGTCTGTCTTCCATGACTTGGTTTATCCTTGTAATTTATAAATATCTTATCAGGCATTATTTGTCCAATTTGCTTATATGCTGTACCGCCGTCAAGATTCTCAACAAACACATCATGATTTTTATCAAAATATTCCGCCAAATAATTTGAACCAGAAAAGTCGATCACAAATATCTTCATGACCCATTCCTTTGTTTTGAAAAATATAACATCACAATAATCAGGATAGATAGGAGCGTTCCAACCGGTAAATACCATAGTGTCAAAAAACTTATTGCGATGCCATAAACATTGTACCAGGTTAAGTTGGCCCAAAAAGCGTAAACCCAGATGAACCACAAAAGGCCGAAAAGAGCAAACAAAGGTCCAAGCGCAAAAACGTCAATATCGAACCTGTAAAATAGTTCAGCCCATGGTCCCGGTTTGTCAGGCCCGATGAATTTGCCTTTTATCATCACAAAAATGCCATCGGCAAGCATATACACTCCGTTAACCAGACCTAATAAAATCAGTAATAATCTCATCCTTGCCTATTTTTAATATCCGGATCGTTTGCATAAATTACAAAGCATATCGGCATTTACAATGATAAAGATAAAATTTATCAATTCAAAGGGCAACAAAGATATTTCGGTAATTTCCATAAGAGAAAATGGATGTATGATGTAAATAAATATTCATTCGATAAATTGTAACTATTCACCTAATAAGAAAGCGTTCAAGTTTTCTTTATTCTACCACGCCTGTCCACGGCCGTCTGTGGAAATATGCAGTACGATAGACCTTTCGTGGTTTGCATTGCAATTTAGTTGTTAAATAAATATTGGGGGCTTTAGGTATTGATAAGCCGTAGATTATAGACAATTTGAGGTGAAAAGTTACAATTTACAATTTTAAAACGCTAGCAATTTTTATTTTTGACTTCATTTTCCATGGCAAATAAGCAATCTAAACAAAAGAGAGGACTTTCCTTCAGGCTTGGGTATCAATACATCACTCAAGGAACTTCTGACATTGAGTCACCTGCACAGTTTGGATATGTCCTCAACGAAGTTCAGAAGAAAGAAATCAGGAAACTGCAATGGATCACCTACGGCCTTTCTGCGTTGACAGGCGCCATGGCCGTTTTAATCGTCATCCTACCCTACCATCTGACTTCAATATTCCGCCCAACACATTTGGAATTTTGGGGCAATACCTTTGACGTCGATGTTACTTATTCCCTTTATGCTATTGCGATGCTTTTTCCGGAAATATGGCTGCTCAATGTTATTAATGTCCGTGCCGTACGTTCTCTCTGCAGAATCTACCAATATCCTTCTATCAACAACAATGATTATGAAGAACAGGTCAACCTACTGACTGAAGCCGGGCTGGAGCTCCCCTCCCACCACATGATGTCATTAGAAATCGATCCGTATGTCGGCATGGCTAAGCTGTCCTATTACGCCATCTTCATTTTCAACAAGATAAAGGCAAGTCTAACCAATGTAGCCATGAAATTCATCGTCAGGCGACTGTTAGGCCGCTACGCCCTCCGAATTGTGACCGATCTGGCCGGAGTTCCGATATATGCCTTTTGGGATGCCTGGGCCAGCCACCTCGTAATCAAGGAAACCCGTATGAGGATCTCATCGGCGGCTGCCATCAATGATTTCATGGGCGATTTGAGCGATCAGCAACTAATGTCCGTTAAGAATAAATTGCCGGACCTCATCAACTTCGTGGCACAACAAAAAAGGCAATACAACTTCGCTTTGTATGCATTTATCAAGTCTCTACTGACTCGTATTCCTGACCTGTCACTGAAAACCACAAGGGAAATCAAGGCCGAAAATTTACTTACCGGAGATGAAGAACAGAATAAGTTGATCAGTCACCTGATGATTTTCGGCATGATCATAGATGGCACACTGTCACTGAAAGAAAGACTTACCTTACATAAATTGGGCAAACAAGAATGGTTCCCTTTATCGGTGCACGAGGTGGAAGAGCTGGTGGATGGTTATACACACGGCAAGGGCATAAAAAAATTCTGAGCAGTTGGCAGGAGTCAATTTGCTCATGGATCACACCTTTTAATATACGTTCTTTCAACTGAGCATGCGATTCAGCTCACTGCCAGATTCATCCAGTTTAGTCTCGACTTTTCCGTAGGCTTCCTCAATTGCCACAATCTGCTTCTCCTCCTGGGCAAGCATGAGATCAAAACGGTTGAAATTATCCTCAATCCTGTGTCTCAGATGGGAAATATATTGCTTCAACTGGCTGTTGATCTCGGTCTCAAGCTTGTCTTTTCCATTTTTTATCTCCTGATTAAAATTGGACATGATCTTATTCTTCTTGACCATCGTCGTCACTCCGGCAAATAACAAACCTACTGCGGTCAGAAGGCCTCCCGTCACATCAAAAACAGCTCCATGCGTCACACCGGCTATGATTAGACCCACAACTGCAAGGCCGCTTCCCGTAGCGATATTGGCTGATACGCCACTCTGATCCGGAAACAGGGTCTGATCCTTGAAGTTGTCCGAATTCTGCAGGAAGTTGTTGAAGGTATTCTGCAAATCACTCATGATGTAACTGCGTCTTTCGGCAATATCGGAAAAGATATCCTGATCATCCTTCAGCACGGTCTTGCTGTTCTGAACCTTCAACTGGATCATCTTGGCCATCTGATGGATGCTTTCAGCCACATCCCCTGCCCCGTCATTGAGTTTTTTCCTCAATTCGTTGTTGAGGTCATCCTCCAACTGTCCGGCCACACCCTGCAACCAAACCTTAAGCGTCGATTTCTTTGAAAAAATGGAAGAGAAAGATCGCTTAAGCATCACCGGGAATGAAAGTCCGTGATCCAATTCTTTGACTGCCTTGCCGGTAGCCTGATCATAGGCATTGAGGATGTTCTCGATAAGCATCTCTACATGCTTACCGCTCCTCACTTCCTGTTGATCGAGAGACTCGGTTATATCTTTTCGGAATGCGGTATCGGCGGCAAATTGTTCTTTACGCAAGTCAAGACCATGGCCAATCCTGTGCTGGATATTCCTCAGGGTAGTCATAATATTCCCGAGCTTAAGATACGGAGCCTTACCGCCTGTAATATTGCGTGCGATGTATTCACGCACTTCGCGAAATCCGCTCTCTTCCATATTACCATCCAATTCCATCTTGGCGGAAACAGCAAACACGATGGGCTGATTCATCCCTTTACTTTCTGCCTGCTTCCTGACTCCTTCCATATTGATGGCAAGATCGGCAGACTCCATCAGATCTTTTTGCTGAAGGACGAAAATCACTTTCTTTTGCCAGTCAGAATGAATGAAATTCAAAAAATCCCAGGCACTCTGGCGATAAGGGTTCTTGCTTTCAAAGACAAATACAATCAGGTCGCTACCCGGGATAAAATCCTCTGTAATTTCCTGATGTTTTTCCACAATGGTGTTGGTACCCGGTGTGTCCACAATCGCAATTTCCTTAAGGATTTCGACCGGCTGGGTTATCTTTTTGAGAAATGGATTGATCGTGATGACTTCCTCATGATCGCCATATACTATCTGCTGGATGGTGTCTGTCATGGGCTGGGGAGCAACTTTCGCTACCTCCTTGCCCACATCGAGCAATGCATTGATAAAACTGCTTTTGCCGGCCTTCACTTCACCTACAATGACAAACATAAAGGGTTCATTGATTCTGTTGCGCAGACTACTTATAGTTTCTGCCAGTTCTTCGTGCCCTATCATCACCGTCAGATGATGAACATCCTTGGCGAGCTCTTCCAATTTTGACCTGAAAGTAAAAACTCTTTGATCGATAATTCCATTCATAATGCTAAATTAATCAGAAATATGATAAACAGACATAATCATATAAAAAACAAGACAAGTTCCATTCAATAATTGTTGGAAATAAGCCGAATTTATTTCCAATATATAGCCAACTACAGGTAAATAATGTTATACAGCCCGAATCTCATATCAGGAAAACAATCATTGACCGCACGCAGATTCATAAATTTTCGATATCATAAAATTATTCTTAAACACGCAACACAACTAAATGTATTACAGCATATTAGATCTTTTGTGGTTTAAGAAAATTTTTATAATTACACAGAAATCAATAAACTATAATGAATAAACAATAGTTTCTTTTGTGTACATGCAGAAAATATTCTTTAACTTGCAGAATTACTAACTTACTACTTAACTACTGCTTTTTACATGACTAAAATTTATTACATCATCGGAATGATGGGTGTCGGTAAATCTTCCATCGGGCTGGGTGCTGCAAGGCATCTTCTTATCCCATTTGTCGATCTTGATGATTATATACGTAAAAATGAAAATTCTTCCATCACTGAAATATTCAAAGCCAAAGGCGAATCCGGATTCAGGAATATGGAGAAGAAATATCTCCGGGGACTGAAATTCGGTGACGCGGCCTCTGCCATAGTCTGTACCGGTGGTGGGACGCCTGCATATTTTGACAACATGGATTACATGAATAAAACAGGTACAACCATTTTCCTCAAAACACCGATCGAAGAAATAATCGAAAGATTGAAGGGAATGAATGATGATCGGCCATTGCTGCAATCTATGGAAGGCGATGGAATGACTGTCCAGCTGAACCAAATCTACGAAAATCGTCTGCCTTACTATCAAAAGGCAAAATATACCCTCGAAAATATCGGATACGATCAGGATGTCATCGAAAAATTGATAGAACTGATCACAAAGGATATGGAATCAGGGAAACAATGATATCAAGTTAATGCGATTTCGGTAATTTTGTATTGCAATACCTTTATTAGTTACTGTGTTACCAAATAAAGTTTGTCATTTTTCAAACTTTTATTAAATAATTACATTTTATTATCGGAAAAATAATTAACAATGGAACAATCAAACGTATTAAAATGCCTGATCATCGGGAGCGGACCCGCAGGCTACACCGCAGCAATCTATGCAGCAAGAGCCGGTCTGAGTCCGGTATTATACACCGGCAATAAGCCCGGAGGCCAATTGACCATCACTACGGATGTGGAAAACTTTCCGGGTTTTCCCGAAGGAGTTCAGGGACCTGAATTGGTAGAATTATTCAGGCAACAAGCCGCCCGATTCGATACCGAATTAAATTACGAAAACATTACCAAAGTGGACTTTACAGGCCCGATCCACAAGGTCTGGAATGAAAGCGGAGAAGAGATTCAGGCTCACACGGTCATCATCTCTACCGGAGCCGATGCAAAATGGTTGGGCGTACCGGGTGAAGAACGCTTGATGAACAGAGGTGTATCGGCGTGTGCTGTTTGCGATGGCTTTTTCTTCCGGGGTATGGAGGTCGCTGTCGTAGGTGGTGGTGATTCTGCGGCTGAGGAGGCAACCTACCTTGCCAAATTGTGTCCAAAAGTACATCTCATCGTTAGAAAAGACTATCTTAGAGCATCCAAGATCATGGCCAAGCGCGTCATGGACAATCCAAAGATTCAGGTGCACTTCAATACCGAGACTGTTGAAATTCTGGGTGAGGACGAAGTGACCGGCGTCAAATTTTACAACAACGCAACCAAGGAGGAATTTGAGTTGCCGATCAAGGGATTCTTTGTGGCTATCGGCCATAAGCCCAACACGGATATATTCAGCGACTTTATCGAGATGAAGGACGGCGGTTACATTAAAACAATTCAGGGAACCGTCAAGACCAATGTGGAAGGCGTTTTTGCGGCGGGTGACGTGCAGGATGATGTCTATCGTCAGGCCATCACTTCTGCGGGAACAGGTTGTATGGCCGCTCTCGAAGCTGAAAAATATTTGATCAATAAGGGAATCGAATAATTTTACTTAGCTTTGGTCTTCGAAAAAATCGATTTCTAATACTCACAAAAAACAATATTGCTTATGTCCACCAGATTCAGACCAGGTGTACTTCATGGCGACGAAGTCACGGAAGCATTGAACTTTGCAAAGGAAAACGAATTTGCCTATCCGGCGATAAATGTTATCGGCTCCAGCTCCATCAACGCTGTTCTTGAAACAGCCAAGGCGGTCAATTCACCGGTGATCATTCAATTTTCCAACGGCGGTGCAGCATTCAACGCAGGCAAAGGTCTCAAGAATGAAAATGAGCGCTCAGCCATACTCGGCGCGATTGCCGGAGCTGCACATGTCAATACCCTTGCAGAAGCGTATGGAGTGCCTGTCATTCTACATACCGACCATTGCGCCAAGAAACTCCTACCCTGGATGGATGGTATGGTCGAAGCAAGTGAAAGGAGCTTTGAGAAGCACGGCACGGCGCTGTACAGCTCGCATATGATCGACTTGTCAGAGGAACCTATCCGTGAGAATATCGAGACCAGCGTTGCTTATCTAAAACGTATGGCGGCCATCGGCATCACACTGGAGATCGAGCTCGGTGTCACAGGTGGTGAGGAAGATGGCGTGGACAATACAGGTGTAGATAGCAGCAGACTTTATACCCAGCCGGAAGAGGTAGCTTATGCCTATGAAGAACTGATGAAGGTGAGCAACCGCTTTACCATTGCTGCCGCCTTCGGCAACGTTCACGGTGTCTATAAGCCGGGTAATGTCACACTGAAACCGATTATCCTGCACAATTCCCAGGAATATGTGCAGAAGAAATTCAATACCGGAGCGAAACCCGTCAACTTCGTTTTCCACGGAGGGAGCGGCTCAAGCAGGGAAGAGATTCGTGAAGCATTGTCCTATGGCGCGGTCAAAATGAATATCGACACTGATATGCAATGGGCTTATTGGGAAGGTGTAAAAAATTACTACAAGGCCAATGAAGGTTATCTCCAAAGTCAAATAGGCAATCCTGACGGCGAAGACAAGCCCAACAAAAAGTTTTACGATCCTCGGGTTTGGTTGAGAGCCGGCGAAAACAACTTCGTCGCAAGACTCAAGGAAGCTTTCGAGGACTTGAACTGTATGAACAGGAATTGATTGGGATGTTTTGGACATTAGATTTTGGTTTTCTGCCATTAATCTGAATTTTCCAAAGCTTATCACAGGCACTTTAAGGGAAGAAATACAAGAAGATATGTTATAGAAAAAAAGAGGGATGATTATTATCGTCCCTTTTTTTATTGGGGTTTTATCACGAAAAGTAAGCCCGGATTTATCTATGCAAGAATTTTTTTGATTTTCCCCATAACAGTTACAGAGCGGCGACATATCAATAGCTTCATATTCCGGATACAATCAAGCTCCTGGAAGTGGCACCATCTTAACCCATGATATCCAATTCAATTTCTCGGTTCCTTTACTGCTGATCCAGGAATATCAACGGCTCCCCAATGCCCAGACATCAGCGGCTTCGTTCATATAATATTTTTTCGAATTGCTTAGTAAGCCAAAAATGACTCCCAGGCTTATTTGGGCACCTCCGGAAATCAGGAGGTTGCGCTTCGCATTCTTCCCATTTACCACAAAAGTATTCAAAGCGGTAACTGCGCCGGTGGTAATCAATAGCCCTGCCGGCACGGTAAAAGCCGATTTTCGATTTTGACTTGCATAAGATTTGAAATTTCTGATGTAATGAATATCGTTGTTAGCAATCGTTGTCCGGATGGATGACGACTTGGAGAAATATGTATTATCCAATTGCTCATTATCGATATTTTTTATGCTTCTGTATGAAGTGACTTTCATGGTAAAACTATCTTTACTAACAGAAGTAATTTGCCCGAATATCTGGGTATAATCCCGACATTTATTACAATCGGTTGGTTTTACCCCGATAAGTTGAACTTCAAAAATAGATCCGTCCTTGAAAGTTTTAACTTCAGAGCCACGGTACAACTTAAAGCTTTGAGCGTAACCCATAAATCCCGTTAGGCACAAGAAAAGAGAAATCAATAATCTGTTCATAATAAAAAAATATTTTACAACTCTTTTGCGTAATTCAGTTCAAATCTAAGAAGCCAAATTGACGACAGTCTATCTATGAGACTCCCTTGTATGCTCATGACCTCCGCCATGTTTCGGCAAGCTTAGTTACATAATAGCTTAGTACAAACACTAAATTACCACTATCTCCAAATATAATATTTATTCTGGAACTCCAGTAATTAATCAGAATGTAACTATTCACCTAATAAGAGAGAGCTCGAGTTTTCTTTATTCTGCCACGCCTGTCCCGGGAAATATGCAGTGCAATAGACCTTTCGGGGTTTGCATTGCAATTTAGTGGTTAAATAAATATTTGGAGCTTTAGGTATTGATAAGCCGTAGATTATAGACAATTTGAGGTGAATAGTTACATCAGAATTCCTCTCTTTACAACGGTATATTCCCATGCTTTCGCCTTGGCCTTTGTCCGGTTTTATTTTCCAGCATGGCGAAACCGGAAATCAGCTTCTTCCGGGTGATTGCCGGCTCGATCACCTCATCGATAAAGCCACGTGCTGCTGCGCGATATGGATTAGAGAAATTATCCGCATATTCCGCTTCTTTTTCCTTTGCCTTATCCGCAGGATTATCCGAATCCGCAATCTCGCGCTTGAAAATGATCTCACTGGCACCCTTGGCTCCCATCACGGCGATTTCCGCTCCAGGCCAGGCATAGTTCAGATCAGCGCCAATGTGTTTCGAGTTCATCACGTCATAGGCACCACCGTAAGCTTTTCGCGTAATGACTGTAATCCGCGGCACCAAAGCATCACTAAACGCATACAACAGCTTGGCACCATTGGTGATGATGGCATTCCATTCCTGATCGGTACCCGGCAAAAAGCCCGGCACATCAACCAGAACCAGAAGCGGTATATTGAAACAATCACAAAAACGAACAAAACGGGCTGCCTTCCTGGAGCAATCCACATCCAGCACTCCGGCGAGGCTCATGGGCTGATTGGCCACGATACCGATGGATTTGCCTGCCAACCGGGCAAAGCCAACCACCATATTTTCAGCATATTCACTGTGTATTTCAAAGAAGCTTTCCGTATCGACCAATTCCCCGATGATTTCCTTCATATCATAGGGTTTGTTGCTGTCCACAGGCACGAGATCATTGAGCTTGGGCCGTAACTCATCACCGGGTGTATATGGAAGGTCAAAAGGCAGATCGGCACTATTCTGTGGCATATAGCTCAGCAACCGTTTCAATTGATTGATACAATCCACATCATCAACTGCCGTAAGATGGGTAACGCCCGACTTTGTTGCATGAGCAGAAGCACCGCCCAATTCCTCGGATGTCACATCTTCGTTGGTCACCGTCTTGACTACATTCGGTCCTGTGACAAACATATAGGAAGTCTGCTCGACCATAATGATAAAGTCGGTAATGGCCGGACTATACACAGCACCACCTGCACAAGGCCCCATGATGGCGCTCAGTTGAGGCACCACGCCACTCGCGAGCGTATTGCGGTAAAAAATATCGGCATAACCACCCAGTGAATTGACGCCCTCCTGAATCCTGGCTCCGCCCGAATCATTGAGACCAATAATCGGTGCGCCATTCTTCACAGCAAGGTCCATGATCTTGCAGATTTTCTCGGCATGCGTCTCCGAAAGAGATCCTCCAAATACCGTGAAATCCTGTGAATACACATATACCAGCCGCCCGTCAATTCTCCCATAGCCCGTCACGACACCATCTCCCGGATATATTTCCCGTTCAAGGCCAAAATCGTGTGACCGGTGCTCAACCAATTGACCTATTTCTTCAAAGGTATCTTCATCGAGCAATAATTCAATCCTTTCCCGTGCTGTGAGCTTTCCCTTGGCATGTTGACTGTCGATGCGCTTGGAACCACCGCCGCTCAATGCCCGGGATTGCTTCTCCCTCAATATAAACAGTTTCCTATCCACTATCTTCCTTTAATGATTTTACTTCAACTTGTTTGCCACTTCCATATATCTCGCAGCAGCATCAGGATTTCCACTGCTTTCCATGATCTGAGCTCCCAATATATAGCCTTGTTTGAAATCCGGAGCTTGTTCCAGTACTTTTTGCAAGTCATCCAATGCAGCAGAATAATTTTTTTGGCTCAACATAATGACCGCGCTGTAGTAAAAGGCCATCACATTGCGCTTATTCATTTTCTTCAGCCGATCGAAATATTCGTATGCCTCAGCTACCTTTCCCTGATACATCAGGATCATTCCCTTTGGCAACAGGAAGTCCTCATTGTCAGGCGATAAGGCAAGACCACGATCAGCCCAGACAGTGGCCGCCGCCAGCGAATCCTGATTGACATAGTTCAAGGCGAGATTACCGATGGCGACATTATTCTTATCATCATTGGCATAAGCTTTTTTGAAAAAATCATTGGCTGCCATCAAATTACGCTCTCTGGTAGCTTTCAGACCGGCATAGGTAAAGGTATCAATGTATTTTGACACAGACCCAACCTGCACACCATCAACCGTAACTGAATGCACCACTTCCTTCGGTGGCCAGCAACCATTCTTCAACAAATCACTATCGATGAATCTAGGTATAGACAGGTAATAATCTGCTTTATTCTTATATCTGTCCTTGAATGCTGCATAGATCACCTTGACATTCGGAGCCCAGCGCTCAAAGTAATGCTTGACCGGATCGATACTGTTGGTACAGACGATGACCTCCTCCCCTTTCTTGATCCTGTCGTCATGCGCGATCAACCATTTGGAAAGCTCCTTCATGCTGTTCATCCAATAATCGGTCTCATAGTTGCCATAGGCGTTCTTGATGCCGCCGGACAATTCATTGAAATAGATATATTCATTGGGATGATTGGCAATCATGAATCTGAGCGGTAGAATCAAAAGGAGGCCGAGTACAGCCGGTATCGCCCAGTTGAATTTTTTGTTCCAAAATGCAAACATCACGCTAGCCCAGCCCAAAGCCGCCATCACATTGATCATCGGCATCAAAAAGAGGAAATGTCGGATTCCGTCGTACAATGAGCTGTGTTTTGCGACTGCATAAGCGACCGGGAAAACGCCCACGAAAATGATGAATGCCAACGGAAGCCAATCCCTGCCCCTGAAGACAGACCGGATCCTTACTACAAACAGTACCAGACCGATGATGACGGAAAGTGGAATCGCCATGCCCAGCCACTTAGGGATGTAATACCAGGGAATCTCATCGGACCACAAGGCATGACCTTCGAAAAGCATTCTGATGGCATAATCGAAATTGGACATAATCTTCAGAGCATTCAACGTGTTGGTAATAGGTGCTGTATGGGAATAAGGAAAGAAAATCAATCCCAGGAAATAGGAAATCACGCCCAACGCGGCAGCCTTACCAATAATTACCAAACCATTGGCTTTAGCATCGGCAAATTCTTTCCGCCTCAAATAGACATTGACGACTGTATAAAGGCCAAAATACACCAGCAGCAGCAGACCGCCCACCCGGATATTGAGTGCAATCGACATTGAAATACCCAGGAACACCGCCGACCGCCAATCCCATTTAGGAAGAAATGAGTTGAACCTGATGATGCCAAATACTGACATTACATAGGCCATTGCAAATGGTATATCCTTCGGGTTGTTCATACTGTCGCCAAATAACCTTGGTGAAAGTACCGTCAATAATAAAGCTATCAAGGCTACCAACCAACTTTTAGACAATTGTCTGGCCAATAAACCGGTCGTTATGATGAGCATTGCACCAAACAACGAATTCAATAAATGCCTTACGTTATAAGGGTCAGCATTCGGCATCCTCTCATATATCATCGCTGCACTTGCGTCAAACAAGCCACCGTACAAATACAGGTTTTTATAGGTGCGGTAAGTCGTGTCCGCCCCGCCCGTCTTGAGATAATTCAGGACGTTTTCGCCATTTTGTTTATGTACGAGTTCATCGCCGGTAATCCCGAAGTCAAAACTCAGTATCGGCATGATGATCAGTAAAAACAAGGACATTCCGAAGAAGATCTTCTTGAAAAGTCCTTCCTTGTATTGCCATTTGGTCTCGGCATCTATGGTTGCATTCATAATTCTTTTACCTAAAATGTTTTAAAAAATTCATTCCTTTCGCCATACTCCAATCAATGATTTGCCGAAGGAGCGCATAACGAGCGGATCAAATAGCTTCGACAATGGAATCATAAAATTATCCCACATTTTAATATTTCCGGGTGAAGGTATCGGTTTTTTCAATATCAATTTATTCATTACCGAAGCAAAAAAGCCAAGGCTGTCGTAATAACTCAGTTTGATGCATTTTAGCGGGCTTTCTGCTGCCAATCGCTTCAACATTCGCTTGTCATATCTTCTAAAATGGCCGATTCGCTTGTCAAAATCATTATAAAGGAAATTAAAGGCCGGCACCAGGATGATGAGATTCCCACCTTTTCTCAGTCTGCCAACCGCCTTGCCGAATTCGGCATTGTCGTCCTCAATATGTTCCATCACGTCGATGTAGATGATGGTGTCAAACTGCTGACCCTCGGGAATGTCATCCAGCGTGCCATGCAGGACTTCAACCTTGGAGGCGAATTGATTGCCCAGGATCTCCGCACCTATCCGCTCGGCAAGATTTCCATCAGGTTCCACAGCGAGCCAGGAAGAAGCCGCACGATTCAACAGGGCATTGGTAGTCCCACCGATGCCCGCCCCGACCTCACACACATCGCCGGTGATGTATGGCTTGATCGCCTTGCCATAGTAATCCTTCCAGTTGATCGCAAATTTGAACAGTTCCAGTTCATCGCCGATATAGTCTATATTAGCCATCAGAGCGTGTATTGTTTTAGGGAGCGAATGTAATCTGTATGATGAATAGCGGGGATGAAATTCTTCTGTACTCTCGCATTCAACACAACAAAAGTCAATAAAAGTGAAAAGAAAAAGGATTGCAACATGATCATCAGAAGGCTGATGGCAATCAGGGATGTCCATCCGGGGATGGCGAAGTTGGTAAAAAATTTGATCACTATCAAAGAACAAAACAGTAGAAATGTTATCAGCATCAGGCCGACAGAAAACAGCAGCAGCCTAACGGAAACGATATCTATATTGACTGTAATGCTGCTGATACCATGTTGAACAAGAGCGACCATGCCCATCTTCGACTTGCCTTTGTAACGGTGTCCGCGATCGATCGGCACACTGATATATGGTAGCTTGGAGCGCATGATGCCACCGGGAAAATGATTCCATATCTCAGAGATATATACCAGGCGTGAAAGTTGCTCCTTTGGGATCAGTACAAAATTGCCAAATGAAATCACATAGCCGCTCAACAACTTGAACACGGTCTTATAAATGCGATACATATACTTAAACATACGGCTTTCCTGCCTGCTCCTCCTCCGGGCAAATATGATTTTTGACCCAGCACGGTCCGTCTCGATTAGTTGCGGGATGTCAGAAGGCCTGTCTTCACCGTCAGAATCCATCACAATACAATAATCCGGCATGATATGCTTGTCAACGAAGGAAATCCCAATGGCTATGGCCTTCTGGTGACCGAGGTTGCGCTGAAGGTCGAGCACAAAGACATCACCATCACTCCAGGACATGCCAAAATTCAGGTCTATGTTCTGTATTGCCTTGAAATGATCCGGGAAAGGCATAGTGCTGCCATCATTGACAGCTAATACCACAAACCTATGACCCTGTGCAGCGAACATGGACTTCAGTTCGCCATACAGCCGTTCAAAGCAATCCCAGTCATTGAAGACGGGCGTGACAACACAAAATGTATTTTCTGGAACCATTTATCCGTAAAAAAAGCACAAAATAAGCAAAACTCTTGGATTCATATCATAGAAATGCCGATGGTATCAGGTAGAAATATTGCTGGAGGGGGATTGGAAAAGGATTGCAGGTTATCGACATAATGAGCCGAATGGTCAAAACAGTGCAGAGACCTGCATAATAGGTCTTAATCCTTATTCTACTGGATGTGCCGCTCTGGCCGTTCCTAAATTTTTCGGATAGTGAGAACATCAGAACACAAGCCTATAGCTTTCGCCACAGTTAATGATTGATACTGAGCGTATCATAGAATTCAAACAAATTAATAAAGCCGGGATATAATGAGAATCAGGGCTTTAGGTATATCAATGACTTAGGCAATCACAACCTATTCAACGCCCGATCTATCCTGCCCACCAGCAAATGGTAGATCTTGTCCACATCGCCGATCCCGTCAATGGAGGAGGCAAGGCCGAGATTTTTAAAGTAATTGAATACCGGCTGGGTTTCATTTTTATATACCGCAAAACGGTTTCTAATGATGTCCTCGTCATTGTCATCTGCACGGCCGGATGTTTCACCACGCATCTTGATCCTGCGCACGATCTCATCTTCATCGACCTCCAGTGCAAGCATGGCAGTCAATGCCGTCTTCCTGCCCTTAAACAACTCCATCAGAGCATCAGCCTGATTCAGAGTGCGCGGAAATCCATCAAATATGAAGCCATTGGCATCCGGGTGCCTGTCCATTTTACTTTTCAGCATGTCCACAGTTACTTCATCTGGGACCAATTGGCCTTTATCCATGTAACTCTTGGCCAACTTGCCCAATTCCGTCATGTTGTTCAACTCATACCGGAACAAGTCGCCTGTAGAGATATGCACAAGGTTGTATTTTTCAGCGATTCGCACTGCCTGCGTTCCTTTGCCGGAACCCGGAGGACCAAAAAGTATCAAATTTATCATGATAACAGGATGTTATTTAAAGCCGAAAATAGAAAAAATATTTGAAAGTTAACTATTCACTAATAATTTATCAGGCAAAATTACATAATCAAGATCAAATTCATGCCCGAAGATATCTGGGCCTAAACGCCACTTATCCCGTCACTACTTCAACCATTCCATCAAGATCCAAGTGGCCATGCGCCCTTGCATAAATTTCATCCACAGGCATATTCACAATGGCATCCATCAAGAGTTGCAACGAACCAACCCCAACTTCTTCAACCAAACAGGAACGAAAAGTATCAGCTGATGCAAATACTCCATCGAATGAGGTAATCAGCACGCCTATGAGAAATGCCCTTACCCGCTCCACTTCCGCCTTTGAAGGAGATTTACGGATCATCTTGTCCAGTTGATGGTACACCTCATCGCGCAATGTTGGCAAGTTTTTCCAGGAAGATTCAGCTGATATGTAGAATATCCCGTCATGGATATACGTATCGTGCATGCTGGAAATGTTGTATGTCAGACCCTTTTGCTCGCGTATGATTCGACTGAGTCTTGCATTGAAAAAGCCGCCCAACAAATGATTGAAGACATAAAACGCAGGAAAATCTTCATGATCTCTTTTGATCGTCCGCTGTCCTAACTTATAGGAGCATTGATTCTTGGAAAAAGAATTGTCCAGATATTTTTCACCCACGCTTTGACTGACAGGACTCACATGATATTCAGGATGTCGGTGTAGGGCGATCGAAGCCAGCCTATCCATCACCTCCTGCTTTGCTCCTGCCTCCAACCTTCCGCTGATCATAACAAAATCATCGGTCGTAAAATAATTAGCACTGAAATGTTGCTTCAACAGCTCAGTTCCAACCTGATGGACTATTTCCTCTGTACTGTTGTAGCCGTAAGGATGATCGGTGCCGAAAATCTTTTCGGTCAGAATCTTATATGCCGAAAAATCAGCATCGTCTTTTTCCTGCCGCAATCTGCTGATATTCTTGCTTTTGAGAAGAGCGAGTTCACTTTCCGGAAAGGCAGGGTTTGAAATCACCCGTAAAAACATATCCAATAATGGATGGAAATATCTATTCAGACAATAGAATGAATACGAACAATAATCAAAACCGGCCTGATGATTGAGCGAAGATCCGTAGTAATCGAAGTGTTCGGCGATCTGATACCCGGAATAGCCTTCACAACCTTCCTTTATCAGGCTATGGCATATACCGGAACCCAACCGATTACTTTCTGATGAACGTCCCGCCTTAAAACACCATTCAAATTTGACTACCTGTTGAGCGCCCCCTTCAATAAAATACACCTTTAGGCCGTTACTCAGGACAACCTTCTCTATTTGTGGAATGGCAAGGGGCTTGGGCTTGTGGATTCTCAATCCTTTCATTTTTGCTCAGCAACGAGCTTAAGCTTGCCTTTGACGTTTTCCAGTTTATACTTGATTATTGCATTTCCGCCTGTAGGGCAACAATTTGGATCGATTTCATTGTAAAGAGGTATAAATCGAAGCAGATTCTTGCCTTCAATCCCGAAACTATCGTGACCCATGTATTTTTCCCGGTATTGGAGAGGCAAATCACCCAATGAAATGGAATCAAGACCTGTCGTCTCAGCCTGATAGCCGTAGAGATTACCATAACTGCCACTCCCCTCTCCTTGGTTGAAGATATAGACTTCATCCTTTCCATCACCATTCAAATCTGCAGTAAAGGCCTCTTTAATCTCACCGTCAAACTTAAACTTTTTGATAAAAATGCCACCATCTTTCTGGCTTACCAAAATGTTGACCAGTTTGCCTCCATCGCCATCCTTGGTTTTGATCATGATATGCAGGTTATCTGTAGCAAGTTTTTTGACGAAACCCATGGATGTGTCCGGCGCAGGTGTCTCAACACCCTGAACCTCAACTACATCAGTATTACCGGCATCGGTATTGCTGTCCCGTTTACAACTTGGTAAAATAGTAAGTACAGCGCTAATCATGCAAAAAACAAGGCCGGTTGTACTAAATTTCAATTTCATTCGTTATCTGTTTATAATCTCATATTGATTAATATCCCTGCGACATTCTCTCGGTTTTGCATCCCGATGGAGCACAAGATATATCCTAAATAATCTTAGGATTTTCAAATCGGGTGCAAAGTTACAAATTATAATCATGTAACGTACAACAAAATAACTGTTCCTTTAGTGACATTGATAAATTTAGTCACTATTATGAATTTATATTTTATACTTTTGCGCATACATTTGAGATGAGATTTCTTACGACATTCAAATATTTGTTTTCCTCAATACTCCTCACGACCCTGATGGGATGCAGTCAGGAAGAAAGTTCAATTCCTACTTATCTCCAATTGGATAAGGCCAATATAATATTCCAACAAAGTGCAGGCAGCAATCACCAAAACCTTGAAGATTACTGGCTGAGTATCAACGGAAAGGACATCGGTGTCGTCTCATCCGGCAATACAGTTCCGGTGATAGGCTCAGGCGTCCAGGAGATTACCATTCAGCCGGGTATCAGGGTCAATGGACAAAGGGATGAAGCCCAGGTATATGCATTCATGGAATCATACCACACATCATTATCTCTGTGTGCGTGTGCCGACACTATCCGGATTACGCCGGAATTCAAATATAAGCCTACTACCCTTTTCAGCTTTATTGAGGACTTTGAAAACAGTAATCGATTTTCGGAGGATTTGGATGGAAACAAGACTACCAATGCCGTCACTCAATCAAATACGGTTGCTGAAGGCAGTTTCAGCCTGGCCTTGAATGTAGATGCTGCCAATATGATCAATTCAGTCACTACACAGGACTTTTATACAGATTTCGCATCCGATGGCCGTGATATTTACCTCGAATTCGAGTATAAGAGCGACTTCACATTTCTGGTCGGAATTCAGGCCAATACAGGATCCGGTCACTTCCTGGAATATGCGGCAGGGGTTTACCCATCATCTGTCTGGAAAAAAATGTATGTCAATTATACCGATCTGGTCCAGGCGTCTCAAAGTCAGGAAGGATACAGACCTGTATTTACCATCAATCATCCGGGAGGGTCGGAAGGCCCTGGATTTCTTTACTTGGATAATATCAAATTGGTTCACTATTAAGCTGTTATGAACAATACGAGAAAACGGGACTTATTGGTTTATGGTATTTGTGATGCCTTGATGGCACTGGCCGCCTGGGCTATATTCTCGTACAAGACCGTTGAAAACCGCCAATTTGTCCTTTTCGACAACTCTACGCTCCAGGCTTGGGGCACTGCAGGTCTGATCGTCATTGGCTTCATCCTGTTGTACACCATATTTGACTTCTATGTCGATCTGTATCGCCAATCCAGGCTAGCTACCATTACGCGGACGATATTCATTTCTCTTCTGGGCTGTCTGCTGGTGATTGTTTTAATCAGGGATATCTTTACAGGAAATACCTTTTCACTCTGGTTTCATTATTTCATTTGGCATTTTCTGCTTACTGTTTCGAGTAGAATGATTCTGCTCACCCGAGCCAGCAGAAGGCTTAAGGCCGGCTCTGTCACCTTCAATACCCTGATCATAGGTGGTGATGAAAATGCCCTTGAATTATATACCGAGATAAAAAGCAGACAAAAAGGTCTAGGATATAGCTTCATTGGCTTCATCGACAGCAATGGCCGTTCAAAGAATCTGCTCGAGGGTCAACTACCCCTGTTGGGCAAACTCGATCAGCTCGCTTCCATCATCGTGCAATATAAAGTCGAGGAAGTCATCATCGCCATAGAATCTCAGGAACACGATAAACTGAGAGACATACTCAATGTTTTGTTTGACTTTGGATCGAATATCCTGATCAAGGTAATTCCGAGTATGTACGACATCATGCTGGGTACAGTAAAAATGAACCATGTATATGGCGCTGTGCTGATAGAAATCGAGCAGGTCATGATGCCCAAGTGGCAGGTGCTTGTCAAACGGTGTCTCGACATAGCTATCAGTATCGTCGTCATCGTATTGCTCAGTCCACTGTACCTGTATATTTACCTGCGTGTAAAATTAAGCAGCCCGGGCCCTGCTATCTTCCTTCAGGAAAGAATCGGGCTGAATCATCGCCCCTTCTCTATCTATAAGTTCAGGTCCATGTATCTGAATGCCGAAGAGGATGGACCCCAGCTCAGCAATGAAAACGATTCCAGATGTACACCCTGGGGAGCTGTCATGAGAAAGTGGCGCCTTGACGAATTGCCACAGTTCTTCAATGTCCTCAAAGGTGAAATGTCAATAGTCGGTCCGCGACCTGAAAGACGTTATTACATCGAAAAGATTATGGAAAGGGCGCCTCACTACAAGCATCTGCTGAAGGTCAGGCCAGGCATCACTTCCTGGGGTCAGGTCAAGTACGGCTACGCATCCAATGTGGAGCAAATGATTCAAAGACTTAAGTTTGACATCCTTTACATCGAGAATATGTCTTTAGCCCTTGATTTCAAGATCATGTTCTACACGCTGCTGGTGCTTTTCCAGGGAAAGGGTAAATAATTGCAAGTCGTACTACGGGATCAAACCAAAAAGCCTTTTGCAACGGAACCAAAAGAAATCTACCAGGGAAAACATAATTGGAGCAAGATTCCAACCCGTCAGTGGTAATATGTAAATTGGAAAACAAAATAAAATTTCGAAATTGAAAATTTCACAACGTCATCGATTTTGACAGAAACGTTTGAACGGGAAATAAAATTTTGTTTTCAAAAAAATCAAACATCTTCCTGTCACCACCATTCTGGCCTAATTTCAACATCGGCCTCACATTAGGCTTTATGAATACCGACAAATATACGGCGAATGGAAAGGCTGTGATTAATAGGTATTGGAAATTGCCCTGTAGAAATGGACTATTGATAAAAATAGAAGCACAGCAGGCGACAAAAGTCGGTGACACGTCCTTAGTTTGACCTTGATATCACGAATGCATGGATGCGGATAATAAAAAAGAAGCACGAAACCTTTCGGCTTCATGCTTCTTCATCCATTGTATTTCAATGCTTCTGCCTTTAATGCTTCCGTCTGTCACCGGCCATCTTGCCTATCAATTCCTTTTTGAAGGAACGTTCGGCCATCTCCAGTTTTGCGACCTTGGCTACAGGGAGAATTTTCTGAAAACTCTTGTAATAATCACGCTTGATCTCAGCAGCCTTAATCTCATTCTCCAGCAAGGTATTGACAAATGAGGTTGCCTCTGCATCACTCATCTCTTCGATTTTCTTGGAGGGTTTAAGACTTTCTTTCAACTGTTGAACTTTCTGCTTGTACTCCTTGTACACCGGCCAGAATTTTTCCGCTTCAGCCGGAGTCAGGGACAATTCGTTAGTGATATAGGCAACGCGCTGTGCCTGAATCTTTTCCATTCCTTTACCCTTCTGTGCATTGACAGAATACGTAGCAAAGAGAATGCAAATCATAAAAAATGAAAGTTTGATTTTCAATTTAAAAACATTTTGAGGTTATGAAAATTAATCCGTTATATCGTCTATCGATATCTCATCAATAAAGACATCATATTCTTCCTGAGTCATACCGGCCGGATAAGAATCAGAATTGATCAAGTCAGCATTAGAGCTAACTATCATGTCCAAATCGATATCGTTGACGTTATCTTTTAAGTAAGTAGCTATCTCATCATTCGTTATTCCGGAAAAATCAACAATCTCGGTCTGAGCCTTCGGTATATTGATCAAAATCAAGCCCGCAAACGACGCGGCTGCCAGACCGACGATCAACACCCACTTGCGAAGTCTTGACGCCTTAGACCTTGTCGTCTCATTCGAATTCAAAGGCACGATTTTACTGCTGCCCTTAGACAAGCGATCTAATATCCGGTCTTCTACTCCATCGAAATACCCATCCGGGACGCTGAAAATATCTTTCCGCAAATTATTGATATCTTTTTCCATGATTCTATAAGTTTAAATGACTCAAATAAGCCTCTATCTTTTTGGTTGCGTGGAAATAAGTAGCCTTCAAGGCGCCCTCGCTTACTCCCAATAATTCACTCATATCACTATATTTCATTTCATCAAAATATCTGAGCTGAAATACTTCTTTCTGTTTATTTGGCAGCATAGCCACTGCTTTCATTAACTCTACCTGAAGTGCATCACCATCAAAATACGGATCCGCATGTAGTAAAGCTTCAGAGATCTCTGGGCTTATTTCACCTTCTGCCCCGCTTTTTTTCTGTGCCCTCAGGAAGGTAAGCGCCTCATTGGTCGCAATGCGATACATCCAGGTGAATAGCGATGATTTATGTCCATATTGATTGATGTTATTAAAGATCTTTATCATCGTATTCTGAAACACATCATCGGCATTTTCATGTGTCAATACTATCCGTCTGATGATATTGTAGAGTCGCTCCTTGTATTGATGCATCAACAACCTGAAACCCTGTTCCCGACGATTCTTGTCTAGAAGCATTTCAACCAGTTGGCTATCTGTCAGTTTGTTCTCCACAATATTTATCAACTCAATCTCGCTTTTAATGATCACCGGTTTTCATTTCCCGTCTCACATTCATTTGATGCGAAATTCTTTAAAAGGTTTAATTACAGAAATATAAATGTAGGAAAATCGTAAGTATTCACTTGACCAGAAAGAGTGATTGTCTTCATTTTTCCACCACACTTGTCCCGGTCATCCGTAGAAATTCAAGGTGTGAAAAGGTTTTCGTGTCATGTAATATAATTTTGTGGCTTAATATAATCACAGGGGTTCATCTAAATGTGTGTATAACAAATTGCACAAATGAAAAGCAAGCATTAGCGAGAAAGCAAGTTCTGTGCAAGGATCGGCCTTGTAAAATTTAGCGGATGGGGCGATGTATAGCCAAAAAATAGCGAAGGGATATACAGCGTAACGTAGTGGAGCCTTATATACCGAGCGTTAAGTTTTTTGAGCTGTTCATCGACACAGAAGCGTTAAGAATTTTACAGAGCCTTGACTTTTTGGTTCTTTTGTGTCAAGACAAAAGAACAAAGAGTATATTAAATATAGATTATCAACATTTTAATACAACTCACTGTAATCCTATTATCTAGCTACCGACTCTTCATCTCTTTTTACGAATAGTGCAATTTGTGATACACACATCATTTGCTGCAAAAAGATTCAAATGAATAAAATGTGATGTTTTGGGCATCAAAGAGATTTTATCATCTCCTTCATTTCATCATGGATGGCAGCAGCAGCTGAATTTATTTGTGTAGCATCACCGGCGTAAATGACCTGTCGGCTGTAATTGGCCAGAATACCTACTGTCGCAGAGGATAGATATGGCCTGATATCCTTCAGCTGACCGCCCTGTGCACCAAATCCGGGGACAAGGTAAAAATGATCCGGTGCAATCTCCCGGATATCATTCAATTCTGTCAGGTTATTCGCCCCGACTACAAACATCGTATTGTCGATATCTCCCCAGGTCATACATTTCTTCAGGACGTCAATATAAAGTGGCGTGTCATTTTCGGTAATCAGCGTCTGAAAGTCATCACTGCCTGTATTGGATGTCTTGACCAAAATGATGGCCCATTTGTCCGGATATTTCAGGTAAGGCTTCACCGAATCATAGCCCATGTAAGGCGAAAGTGTGATCGCATCAACATCTAATTTTCTCAAAAAGGCTTCCGCATATTTTTCGGCGGTATTGCCTAGGTCGCCCCGCTTTGCGTCGGCAATGACAAAATGCGACTTGCCGATGTATCGAATCGTCTTTTCCAGACTCTCCCATCCGGATGCTCCATGTGCCTCGAAAAATGCCGTATTCGGCTTGTAAGCCACACAATGATCACGCGTGGCATCAATGACCATTTTACAAAATTCAAATAAAGGATCATCCGCATCTGAAAATATTGTTGGTATTCTGGACATATCCGGGTCCAGGCCAACACAAAGAAAAGTCCCTTTGCTGCGTATCAGTTCAGTTAGTTGCCGTTGGTTCAAGATGCTTATCGGTTTAGGGTTATAGAGCGCCTTCCACTTCGATGCCGACGATCTCGGGAACATGGGTCTTAAGCACTTGCTCTACCCCGCCTTTCAAAGTCATGGCGGACATAGTGCATGTACCACAATTACCCAACCACCTAATGATCAATATATTATCCGGCGTCACTTCAAGCACTTCTATATCACCACCATCCACTCTGAGGTGAGGTCTGACCTCATCAAGCGCAGATTCTATTCGTTCCAAAAGTTCATTCATTCCTATCAGGATTTGATTTCGACTATTTTTGCCCTGCCTTGTGTTACAAGTACTTTATTAAGCTGCAAGATAAGATTTTTTCCGACTTCCTCAAATATCTTTGAGTTGTGCCCTTCCTTATCGGTTTTGTAGGCAGTTCCCTTGTCGCCGGATTCGCGTAATCCCATGATAAGCGGGACCTGCCCCAAAACGGACGAACGGCTCAGTTTGGCGAGTCGCTCACCTCCACCCTGACCAAAGATGAAATACTTGTTGCCCGGTAATTCCTCAGGTGTAAACCAGGCCATATTTTCAATGATGCCAATGATGGGGACATTGATCTGGTCCATGCGGAACATATTCATTGCACGGAGCGCATCGGCAAATGCCACTTCCTGCGGCGTGGTTACGATAACCGCCCCGGAAAGAGGCACGGTCTGTACAAGGGTCAATTGGATATCACCGGTACCTGGTGGTAAGTCGATAATCATAAAATCCAATTCCTCCCAGACGGTATCTTCAATAAACTGCTTAATGATCCCGGTAAGTCTTGGGCCACGGAGGACAACGGCCTGATCAGGCTCAATAATATTTCCTATCGACATGGTCTGCACGCCATTGACGTCGATGGGCATCAGTTTGGTTTTGCCATAAACGTTGGTGATTGGCGGTCTCTGCCCTTTTAGGCCTAACATAGTCGGAATGGATGGTCCGTATATATCAGCATCCAGCAAGCCGACCTTATAGCCAAGTCTGTTGAGAGCGAAAGCGAGGCCTACGGAAATTGTAGATTTGCCCACTCCACCTTTGCCGGAACCGACTGCGATGATATTCTTGACCTGCGGCAATGGCGAAGGCCTGTCTTGTACATCCGGAGCACGATTGACCATCTGGATATTCACTTCAAGCTCCGGATAAGTCGCCTGGATGCTGAATATTATTGCTTGCGTCAAATTGCCTTTGTCGGTACTATCCATGTTATTAGAATAAATCTGGACATTCAGGTCACTCCCTTCCAGAATTACATCCTTGATGATGCCGGCTTGAACGATATTCGTGCCGGTTTTCGGGTCACGGATAGTGGTCAGTAATTGCTTAACTTCGTTTATGTCGATATTCATGGTTTTTTAACATAAAGGTTATTAAAAGGTTGAACCCTTCGGACAAATTTTACCTTCGGATTCCAGCCCCAAATATAATAAAGATATTTATGTCCTAATATTTACAGGATCAAACTATGTGTAAAACAAATTGTACAAATTATAAAATGTCAGTATTAGCGTATGAGGCGGTAAATAGCGAAGGTTTGACCGTTTTGAGTTGGATGCGCTATAGACCGTTTGATTAGGCACGACCTTCTGGTAGAAAATTAAGCCGCGTCAGAATCCAAGCTCCGTAGGTGCGACCCTCTGGTAGAAAATCAAACCGCGTCAGAATCCAAGCTCCGTAGGTGCGACCCTCTGGTAGAAAATCAAACCGCGTCAGAATTCAAGCTCCGTAGGTGCGACCCTCTGGTAGAAAATCAAGCCGCGTCAGAATCCAAGCTCCGTAGGTGCGACCTTATAAAACACAAATATTGATTATCAGCCGATTGCGTTTTGTTGTATAGTACACAAGAGTGAGAAAAACATATATTAGAAATTGAATATCTGGTAAAAATAAATACGCTGTGGTGTTATCTATGTTTAATCTTTGCTAAAAGTTCGCTTAAGATCCGGGATTTTCCACAAATATTCCAAGATAATTCATTTTACTCCGGTGGCTTTGTACATTTGCAGCGAATTTTATGGAGGTTTACTACAATCTGGAATCATTTCCCCGGCTGGAAAATGCCGTCGTTACCATCGGTTCATTCGACGGGGTACATCTCGGGCACAGAACCTTGATTGATCAGGTTATCTCCCTCGCGAAAGAAGCAGACGGCCCTTCGGTAGTCGTAACCTTCGAACCGCACCCCAGGCTTGTACTGGAGAAAAGTCCCGAAAATTTTGGCCTGCTCACGAGTTTGAATGAGAAAATAACACTCATTGCAGATTGCGGTGTTGATTATCTCTTCGTTGTGCCCTTTGATATTGCATTTTCCAAACAATCGGCTGAAGCATATCTCCATGACTTTCTGGTGCAATATGTCAATCCGCGCACCATCGTCGTCGGTTATGACCATAAATACGGGGCCGGCAGAAGAGGCGATTTCGAATTGATGGAGAAGGAGCTCAGCCCCCTCGATATCCGAATAGTAGAAATAGACCCGTTGTTGATCGATCGCATAGCAGTTAGCTCCTCATCGATCAGAAGGGCACTTGCCATCGGAGACATCAAAAAAGTAAACAGTGGCTTGGGTTACGAGTACACCATCACTGGAAAAGTAGCTCACGGCGACCAAATCGGAAGAACACTTGGATTCCCCACTGCCAACCTCGAAATTGCAGAACAGCATAAAGCTCTTCCAAAAGACGGTATATATCTGACGAAAGTCATTGTCGAAAGCACTCTTCATCACGGTCTGGTATATATAGGCCAACGGCCTGCCATCGACAGCGATCTGCGCCGTGTCGTTGAGGTCTATATTTACGACTTCGACAAGGATATCTATGGCCTACCCATCGAGTTGAGGCTGACCGACTTTATACGGGAAGACAGAAAATTGGATGGATTGGAAGCATTGAAAGCCCAAATGGAACAGGATAAGGCTGCAGGGCGAAGTTTGATGGAAGGAATGACCAAACCCTCTAAGAATCTGGCTGTCGTGGTATTGAACTACAACGGCGCTGTTCACCTCAGAAAATACATTCCGGATCTGATCAAATATTCACCGGAGGCCGATATCGTCATTGCGGACAATTGCTCCACAGATGATTCGCTGGATTATCTCAAGACCTTCAGTGATGACATAGAGATCATCCGTCTGGATCAAAATCATGGTTTTACGGGAGGTTACAACCGTGCCATCGCTGCTATATCCCACTCTTACGTCCTTTTGTTGAATTCCGATGTACGTGTCACGGAAGGCTGGCTTGTGCCCTTGCTGAAGCTGATGGAAGACGATGCCTCTATAGGTGCGGTGCAACCCAAGATGCTGAATGACAGGGAGCCGGAGTTATTCGACTACGCAGGAGCTTCAGGGGGTTGGGTGGACAGACTGGGTTATCCATTCTGCAGAGGCCGGATATTCGATAGTATAGAGTCAGACCGGAATCAGTATGACGACAGAGCTGAAATATTTTGGGCCACAGGTGCAGCCTTGCTTACCCGGACAGAGCTTTATAAGAAATTAGGCGGATTGGATGAGTATTTCTTCGCTCATATGGAGGAAATCGACCTGTGCTGGAGGATGAAAAATGCGGGTTACAAAATCATGGTCGAGCCTGCCTCCAAGGTCTATCATTACGGTGGTGGGACGTTAGACGCATCCTCTCCAAAAAAGACCTATCTCAACTTCCGCAACAGTCTCTTTGTCCTTTTGAAAAATGAAAAACACAATCTTTTTGGGAAGATATTCGCTCGCCTGTGTCTGGACGGTATCGCAGGAGCTCGTTTTTTCTCACAGGGCAAATTTTCCTTCGTGACAGCCATTCTGAAGGCTCATTTTGATTTTTATGCGAATATCGGACGGTACATGAAGCAAAGGAAGGTGCTGTCCGGCCAACTGACAAATTCAATCAATCAAACGCCCGGCAAGTTTGGTGGCCTCATCATCAGCCAATATTTCATCAAGGGGAAAAAGAAATTTTCAGACCTTCAAAATCGAATGCAATGAGTCCTGACATCATATACGAAGACGACCAGTTGGTGATTGTCTCCAAGCCATCGGGCGTATTGTCCATTCCGGACAGACATGATCCATCGAAGCCCAACATGCAGGACATGCTTATGCGAAAGTATGGCAAGATCTTCACCGTGCACCGCATTGACCGGGAAACGTCAGGCATTATTTGCTTTGCCAAAACTGCGGAGGCACATGCATTACTCAGTGCCATGTTTCAACAAAGAGAGGTCGAAAAAACCTATCTGGCTATTGTCTCAGGGAATGTCCAACCTGATGACGGAAACATCGAAGCCGCACTGGCCCCGGATCCTCTCCATTCAGGTCAGATGAAAATCAGTCCATCAGGCAAGAAATCGCATACAACCTACAAGGTCATCGAAAGATTTAAGAATTGTTGCCTGGTAGAAGCAGGCATCCTAACCGGACGAATGCACCAGATCCGGGTACATTTCAAATATATCGGACATCCATGCCTTGTCGATAAGCTCTATGGCACAAATGAGGCTATCTATATCCGCGATATCAAGCTAAAGAACCTTAAAGTCGGAAAAGATTTGGATGCAGAGGAAAGGCCTCTGGTCGCAAGGACGACTCTTCACGCATTCAGGCTGAAATTCATCCATCCAACCACCGGGAAGGACATGATTTTTGAAGCTCCTTTGCCTAAAGACATGAAGGCACTTTTAAACCAGTTGAGGAAATGGGCGTAAAGCCTTATTACTCTATTTGCTGATGTAACAGGAGATAACTGACCATCTTTTTGTTAAAATCATTGAACCATATACTCCGGAATAAGATTATATTCCTGATATAGTTATCAATTATCAAAAAGGAGGCGACAATGATTAAAATCAAGCGTATCTATGAGAAAACCGAATCCACCGATGGTTACAGAGTATTGGTTGACCGGGTGTGGCCCCGCGGCATGAGTAAAGAAAATGCTCATATAGATGAATGGCTTAAAGAAATTGGGCCATCCACGGAATTGAGAAAATGGTTTGGACATATTCCGGATAAATATTCAGAATTTGAACAAAAATACCGTAAAGAACTGGCAACCGCTCATGAAACGCTGCAACGATTGAAAGCCATCTCGAAAAAGCAGGTTCTTACCCTACTCTATTCAGCCAAAGATGAGCAGCACAACCAGGCGAAGGTATTGAGCAAGGTATTGGAGGAAATGGCGTAAATGCCATTGTCAATGGTAACGACAATAAAACAAATACTACAAAAGAAGAATTAACAACTAAAGTTTCGGAGTTGATATAATGTTGATAAATAAGTAAATATATAGAATAAAAAAGTTACATATTATAGTATAAATGCTTATTTATGAGTCTGTTACAAACAAAAGCAAGATTTATATTAAATATGCAACAGTCTAAAGGTATAACAAATATTTCAGAATTATCCAATTTTTCTACCTCGGCAATTTTAAGCTCTTCCAGACGATTGCTCAGTCGGCTTGATTTAAGATATATCAACAAATTACTCAACTTGGCGGCAGGTTGTAGGTATAGATCTGAGGGCGATGTGAAGTTGAGAGGGAGGGTGCAGTCGAAGTAGGTCGAAAAATAATAGTTTTACAGTAAGCTGGTATTGGCTTTTGTAAGGACCTTGGAAAAAATCTAACGAAATTTAGCAGGTTTTGAATTTTTCATTGCCTTGAGATGCTTGTGGCTTCTGGATTTTAGATTATTATTTTGCTACCTACTTGGATTTTTGGGGAGCATTGAGGGGCGGTGCCCCTGAAGTAGGCAGAAAAATAATAGCCATAAAACCAGCGTCTAAAACCTTGATCGAGCAATTGCAATTAAATAACCACCATTTACAAAAATTTTCAATATTAACATTTACCCAAAAGTCCCGTGTAGTCTAATTTTACAATTATTATTTTCCTGCCTACTTCAATTTTTCCCACCCCACCCCTTGCCAATCCCACCTCCTTTCACTACCTTCACCACGTAAATCTTTTTTTAATTACCATACTTAAATTCATATCACCATGAATGAATCACTCACAAGCATGACTATTGATGCTTTCAAAAAAAATTTCGGTACTGTCGAGCAGTGTCTGGATCACCTCGTTTCCGTCAAGTGGGGCAACGGCTACAGCTGTAAGCAATGCGGTAATGCCAAATATTGTAAAGGTGCTCACTATGGCGACCGACAATGCACCCGATGCAATAAGATCGAGAGCGCCAAGGCCAACACACTGTTCCACAGCATGAAGGTTCCTCTTGAGCTGGCATTTTACATGCTTTATCTTATCGTAATCGACAAGAAAGGCTGCCCCTCCACCCAACTGGCGCGGATTACCGGCCTTAAACAAAAGACCTGCCTTCTTTTTCGCAGAAAAGTCATGAAGGCGATGGAAAGCAACGACATACATCCATTGGAAGGAGATGTCGATATAGTGGCGACAACCGTTAGTATCGTCGAGAGCGACAAAGCCGGAAAGAAGAAACGCCGACAAGTGAAAGTCCTCATCGGTATCGAAAGGAAAAGTGGCGGAGCTGCCAGGAGTTACGTCAAGGTCATAGGCCGTGCATCAAGGAAGAAGGCAAAAGCATTTATAGACAAGAAGATCGACGACGTGGCAATGATCAATATGGATGAGACAGCGCAACAATGTTGTTACGGCCACCAGATCCATCATTGTGAAGGGCTGGACAAGGC
>WBZR01000603.1_pt1 | contig 54830 bp, 54 predicted proteins | sample 5204231 | NCBI WGS metagenome assembly WBZR01 (sample SAMN12412403, study PRJNA552823) | activated sludge metagenome | isolation source: activated sludge from anammox sidestream of wastewater treatment plant... | place: USA: Virginia | collected 2017-08 | reverse complement strand
TTCGGGAGTTATCCCCGCGGGCGGCGCGTCAATCGAACTTGCGGCTGGCTCCGGCGCTGGGAACATTCCCGACCCCATGATGACCACGCCGAGGAAGTTAAGTTTGTCACCCGTAGGAGCGTCGGCAGTTTCGGCGGGCAGACTGCGCAGGTAGGCGATGACGGCTTCGGTGTCGTCGTCGCTCAGTTCGCGGTACGACAACATGGACATAAACATCAATAAATTCCCGTCCTTATCCACGCCGTGACGGATGGCGCGGAAGATTTCGCCGTCGGTATAGCCCGCCAGTTTCCCGCCAGGGGTGAGATTCTCTGTGACGACCTGTCCCATGAAGCCGAAGCCTTCCGCCTCCGCCATGTTCCAGCCGCCCTTGAACGGAGGCGCCTGATCTACGCCGTGACAGCCGACACAGCCGATGTTTGCGATGTACTCGCCGCGCGCGATCTGTTCGGGAGTCGCGTCCACTTTCAGGTCGCGCGGCGACTCGGCTTTCGGGGCGTAGACCGTCATCATCCCCTTAATGCCCGCGAATGAAACCGCGGCAAAGATGAGCGCGAGCGCCCCCGCGCCCAAGCCGCCGAGAATCTTGACCCACATCCGCTGGGCTTTGACAGCGCGATAAGTTAGCCAGCCGAAGAAAACAGTGATTGCAAGAACGATGAGTAGAACGAACAGGTTTACGAACATGAAATTTTCTCCTTTGAAATAGCGGGGGGCGACGCTGAAAAGCGTCGTCTAAAACGGCTTGGCGGTCATCAGCCAGGCGATGACGGCGAACCCGCCGTAGCCGATGATCAGTAATAACCAGGGATTGACCTTTGCGATTGCGGCGTAAATTTCTTCGTCGCTTTTTGCAGGCTGGGCGGGGAACGGCTTGCCCATGACGTGGTATGGAAGCCCAGCGGCTATTCGGATCATGCCGAATGCGCGCCCGCCGAAAATTCCCATCAGGATAAAAATAACCAGACCGAGGGCAAGGGAAACCCACACCCAGCCCATCTTCCACCAGCCGCCCTGGATGGTCGCAATGATTCCGAAAAGAAGGAACGCCCACATCAGGTTCATCATCAGCGGATACGAAGCCGCCGAAAGGTCAAGCAGGGCGCGGATGCGGGCGATGTCGCGCTCCTTTTTGATGGCAAACGAAACCGCCGCCGAGACTCCGTGCGCGAGCAGGTATCCGAGAACGCAGGCGACGTGCAGGAAGACAACGAGTTGATAAAGCATGAGATTACTCCTTTTGAAAAACTATGCTTCGGGCTTCACAAAGTAGAAATATCCATATGCAAGAGCCAAACTCATGACCCAGGCTGAGTAGAATACATGCTTGAGTTTCATTTGATTTTTTCCTTTGGCAAATTATCTGCGGATGAATCCTTCGTCCACTTTTCGAGAAACGCGGTGAGTTCTTCCAAATTCTTGAATCCGATACGCGCCTCCTTCTGCGAGTCCTGCAAACTGAAGCGCCACGCCGCATGGCTCCCGTCCGCGCCGCGCTCCTCCCACATGAGCAGGATGTAGTGATGGTAACGCGGCGGGCGGGGTTGGGAAATCGCGGTCACGGGTCTGGCAGTCCAGTCTCAAGTAAGATAAACTTGACCACATTGTATAAAGTCAGCGTTTAGAAATCGTTTATTCGCGCCGTACCGCAAACTTCAGTTTGCGCTCGTACCAAAAGGACAAACTAAAGTTTGTCGTACCGCAAACCTCAGTTTGCGCTTGCGTTTACGCTCAAAAAGGACAAACTGAAGTTTGTCGTACTGCAAAATTCAGTTTGCAACGCCAAAAGCCGCTATGCCCGAAACCATCTTCTATCGCCGCAAACTTCCGCACATCCACCCGCAGCACAACCCGCTTTTCATCACCTTCAGCCTCGTGGATTCAATTCCATCTGCCGTTGCCGCCGAGTTAAAAGCCGAACGCGAGAAGGAACTCCAAGCCGCCAAAAGCCCCGCGGAGCGATATGAAATTCAGAAAAAATATTTTGGACATTACGACAAATGGCTCGACCGTTGCCAGCACGGGCATGATTGGCTCAGGCAGGAAAATATCGCCCAAATCGTCGCGGATGAAATTCATCGGGCAGCCAGTCATCATTACGAACTCCATGCCTATTGCATCATGCCCAACCATGTTCATCTGCTCATCCAATCGCTCATCGAAAAATTTCCGCCTTCGAGAATGCCAAGCGCCGTCTCGCCTGTCGCCGAAATTATGCGCCTGCTCAAAGGTCGCGCCGCCCGCTTTTGTAATCTCGCGCTCAACCGCTCTGGTCAATTCTGGCATCACGAATATTACGATCACTACGTCCGCGATGAAAACGAGATGGAGCGAATCATTCTTTACATTTTGAACAACCCCGTCAAAGCGGGGCTGGTAAAAGAATGGAAGGATTGGAAGTTCACCTATGTCAATCCCGACCTCGGCGAGTGGTAGTACGACAAACTTAAGTTTGTCCTACTTGGGCGCGCCGCAAATCACGCGAGATAACGTCCCCATCACCAACTTCATCTCCAACAAAGTCCCCGCTTTGCTGGCGTACCTCGTCGTGACGCGCCGCGCCCACACCCGCGACAAACTCGCCGCGCTGCTTTGGGGCGAGATGTCCGACACGGACGCGAAAAATAATCTGCGTCAAGCCCTCGCCAACCTGAAAAAATTTTTCGACGACGAACTGACCATTGCCCGCGACTCGATTGAATTCACAGGAGACGGATTCGTCGACTCGGTGGAATTTGAATCCGCCCTCCGTTCCGCTTCTTCTCTCGACGCTCAACCTGCTTCGGTTATCCTGACAGATTCCCTGCGCCTCTACCGCGGCGACTTCCTCGAAGGCTTCCACGTCCGCGACGCGCCCGACTTTGAAGACTGGATGTTGACCGAACGCGCCCGCCTGCGCGAACTTGCCCTGCAAGCCCTTCACCGTCTTGCCGAAATCGAATTGAGCCGCGCCAATTATCCCGCCGCGCTCGAAGCGACCTCCCGCCTGCTCGCCTTCGACCCCTGGCGCGAAGAGGCGCACCGACAGCGCATGTCTGCCCTTGCCCGCGCGGGACAGCGTTCCGCCGCGCTGGCGCAATACCAATCCTGCCGCCGCATTCTGGAAAAAGAATTGGGCGTCGAGCCCTCTGCCGAAACGACCGCGCTCTACGAGCAGATTCGCAACGCGGAGAACCTGCCGCTTCACAACCTGCCTGTCAGCACAACCTCGTTCATCGGGCGCGAAGCGGAGTTGGCGGAGATCCGCGTCAGGTTGGGAAATGCCGAATGTCGCCTCCTCAGCCTCATGGGGGAAGGAGGCGTGGGCAAGTCCCGTCTGGCGTTGCAAGCCGCGCAGGGACTCATCCCGCAATTCATCAACGGCGTGTGGTTCGTCCCGCTTGCTTCCGCCAAAGATGTCGAAGGGATGCTCCTCGCGATTGCGGGCGCGTTGAAGATCAATGTCACGGGCGGAAAGGAATTGCAGGAATTTTTGCGCGATAAAAATCTTCTGCTCATTCTCGACAACCTGGAGCAGTTGATCGGCGACGCATCGTTGAAATGGATTACGGACACAATCCGCGCCGCGCCGCAAGTGAAGATTCTGGTCACTTCGATTGCGCGGCTGAACATCCAGGCGGAGACGCTTCTCGAAGTGCGCGGACTCTCTTTTGCCGAAACGTCGTCGCCCGCCGAGAAACTTTTTGTAGAACGCGCCCGCCAGATCAAACCCGACTTCAACCCCAGCGCCGACGACCTCGCCGCGATTGCGCGTCTGTGCGAACTGGTGGACGGCGCGCCGCTCGCCCTCGAACTTGCCGCCGCCTGGGCGCGCGGACTCTCCGCGCGGGACATCGTAAAAGAGATCGAGCGCAACCTCGACATCCTTGCGACCGCGCAGCAGGATCTGCCGCCGCGCCATCGCAGTATGCGCGCCGTATTCGACCATTTTTGGAATTTGCTTTCGCCTGATGAACAAATCGTCTTTCAAAAGCAAGCCGTCTTTCGCGGGGGTTTCACGCGCGAAGCGTTTCAAGAGGTCACAGGCGCCGACCTCTCCATGCTGGCGCGTTTTGTGGATAAGTCCGCCATCCACTTCAACGAAAACGGACGTTACCGCCGCCACTCGCTGATGGTTCAATACGGGACAATGCGCCTGCGCGAAAACGCCGCGCTTTACGAGCAGGTCCGCGCCGCACACGCGCATTATTACAGCAAGTTTGTCAAAGCGCTGGAAAAGGAATTCATCGGCGGACAGCCGCAAAAAGCCATGTCCCCGTTTTTAGCCGACCTGCCCAACATCCGCCTCGCGTGGGCGTGGGCTGTCGAAAATCGCGACGCGGCGGTATTCAACGACATGTCCGATTCGTTCATGCAGGGTTTTGACCTGGCAGGGCTGTACCGCGATGGGCGCGACCTGGCGCTGAAGGCAATCGAAGCGTTGGAGTCGGTTAAGTCCGCGGCGAAGGAAAAGCAAATCGCCAAAGGCAGGGTGATGGGGCTGGCGGGCGCATTCCTGTTTCGGCTGGGCGAATATCAGCAGGCGATGGAGTGGTGCGAGAAATCCATGCAGGCGCTGGAGAAATCGCGTCCGCACGTCGCGTACGCGCATACCCTCGTTTACGCGGGCGCGGCGGCGTTTGGGTTGGGCGACTTGGAGAGCGCGCTGGATTGCTGGAAAGGCGCCATTGCGGAATACCACGCCGTCGGCTCGCTGTGGGGCGAGACCACCAGCCGCAACAATCTTTCCGAAGCGTTGATCGCCCTCGGCGATTTCGCGCAGGCAAAAACCCATTCGCAGGCGGCGCTCACGCTCGGTCGGCAAATGGACAACGCCGAAATGATCGGCAGCGCGCTCACCACCCTCGCCCTCATCGCGCTCCAGGAACAGGAATTCGCCGAAGCGACGCGCCGCGCGGAAGAGGCGCTTTCCAATTTTCAACAAACGGGACACGACGCCCATATCGCTTATTCGATGCTCATACTTGGTAAGATCGCCGCCAGACAAAAACGCTACGAAGAAGCGCGCCGCCTGCTCGAAGAGAGTATCGGGATTTTGAAACGCGTGGGAAATCGGTTGTATCTCGCGCAATGCGAGCGGGAACTGGCGGAGGTTGCGTCCGCATGGAAAAATAACAAAGATGAAAACGCCTGAGTTTTTTCGCAGATTGTTGTCCTTTCCCAACATGCTCGTTTTTCTGTTTACGCTTCCCTTTCTTGGGATCGGCGTTTCAGAAGCGGTCAAGGTTCGGCAAATGCTCGCGTCTTTCGAGAGCGCGACCGGCATAGTCATTGACAATGACTACCAAACCAGCCCCGACCCGGACGATCCTGCCAGAGAGGCGGGCGCGTATTTCCCGGTCGTCAAATTTTCAAGCAGGCAAGACGGAGATACAACCTTCACCGACGGCGTCGGCTCCATCCCGCCGGATTATGAGATCGGCGACAGCGTGGAGATTCTTTACAACCCGCAGAACCCCCGTGAAGCGAAGATCAAGAGTTGGAAGCGGATCTGGTTTGCGCCAACCCTTTTCATTGCAATCAGTCTTTTACCTGTCGCGATGGTTCTTGTTTGGACTGCCGCGCAGGTCCGGGGGCGAAAGTTATAATGTCGCCCCTGCGATCAATCGCAAGACTGGCCGCTAATTCAATCTGCGAATCCTCGTCGCAGTGTTGTCGCGCCCGGCGATGAAAAAACCAACGGCGACGATCAGCCAGATGGTCGGAAAGACATAGCCTAGGGCGCTGTCCATGAAGCGTCCGCTCCATTGGGCGTAGTACGCGATCAGGCTGACGCCGAGCGTCGCAAGGAAACCGATCGCAAAAACGACGATTCGAAGCTTCGAAGCCAGTTCGTCGCGCGCCGCCAGGAATAGAATGCCCAGCGAAAGGCATAGGATTCCGAAGCCATAGGACATAAAATCGAAGCCAATCCCGGTGAAAAAAGCCGTCGCTCCCTCGAGTAAATACCAGACTCCGGCTATGGTAAGCATTCGCTTGGGCGTCATTGCAATTCTCCTCTTAAAGCGCCAGTCGGGTTCGCTTATTTTAGATTCCAGTTCTTCGTCCGGCATCCGCTAACTCTTTTCGCCAGACTGCCGGGCTATGAACTTCAACCCGAACCATTGATCGCTTACCGAACAGACCTTTACATCCACCAGTCCGAGCGGCAGGGCGATCTCGCGGATCGCGTCTTCAGTGATGTCCGTTTTCATTTTTGCAGATTTCTTGCGCCACGAGACCCATACAAAACCATCCTGCGCAAGTTGATCGCGAAGCGTGGAAAGGACGGCTTTCAAAAATCCCCTCTCGGTGACGAAGACATGCGCCGCCCGAACCGGCGGGCGGACGTTCGACGCCAACGCCACGCCGTCAGGCAGTTCCCCCAGCCAGCCCTTATATTCTCGAGGCACGTTGATCGTCAACACCCGAAGCGGCGGTTTGGTAAAGCCGAGTTTTTTATAAAGGGGGGTTCCGGAGTAGCCCGATTCCATTCGCCAATTATAAACAAGACTTGAAACGCCTGCCTGTCAGGGACCAGCGACTTCAAGGTCCCGCGTCTATTACTTCGATCTCCCGCCATGCCACCCAGGAGGGGCTGACCGTTGTCTCGACCCGCACGAACTGGATCGAAGGGATCGGGCTTGAAGGCGAGAAAACCAGAGCCTGACCGTCGGAGGTATAACCTTCGAAAACATTCGCCTCGTTAAATTGACGATTCGATCCTGCCACTAAAAGGCGATGAACCGTTTCCCCTGCCGGATATTGGCTTGGCGTCAACTCGACGCGCAGGATGCTGTATTCCGCGCCCAGGTCAATCTCGATCCATTGAATGGGACCGCCTCCCGAATTCCATAACGTTCCCAAATCCCCGTCCACTGCAAATGCGCCAACCAAGCCTTCCGTCACATTCGAAACGCGGACTGCTTTTCCGAGCGCCAGATTCGCCCCTTCGCCCTCGCGCCGATACCCCAGACCGGATTTATCCTCGAAATAATCGTTGATGAAATTTGTGAATGTGAAATCCGTCGTCTCTGGCAGCGTGTGGTCCGGTTTGTCGTTCCACGATTGAAAGAGGATATGATCCGGGACGCCGCCATTTTCGATCTCCAGTTTCTTCACCCGCTCGCCCGCGGCGGAAAGCCACTCTTCATCGGTGGGATCAAAACCATTGCCCCCATAAATAATGCCAACCGGGACGTTGAATTGATCGCCGTGCTCTTCGATGGCGATCACCTCTCCCGCCCAATCCGGGCGAGCCCAATCCACGTCCATGTGCAGGAAGGCAAGGTCGTATCCGTTGACAGCCCGGAAAGTCTCGATCCATCCTTTGAAACTTTCTGCGTTTGCGTTCCCAGCGAGCGCCTCTGTATCTCCGATCAAAATATTCGGGAAGACCGCTTTCATTGCCGTTGAGAACTGGTCAATCTCCTGCGCAATTTTTTCCGCACTCCAATGACAGGCGTTCGGTCCGTCGTAGAAATGGCCGTAATAATAAGGCTCATCCATCGCAAGGAAGTGCAACGTCCCGCCCACGGATTTGATCCGCTTCGCCGCGCTGACGGCATAACTCACGCCGGAGAATCCCTCGATGCCCTCCCCGCATCCCTCTGCATCGAGCGGACCGAATTCCATCCCCAGCGCAAACCCGCGTCCCTGAGCGTTTTGCACAACTTGCTTCAATTGACTCTCCGAAGCGTAACCCACCCACTCGCCGTACAATTTAAAGACGTGAACCCTTCCCGCTGCATTTTGCCAGGGCGCATCGGGTTCGAATAATTGCATGAAATCATCCGAGCCAGTAAACGGACGTCCCGGCACGACAGGCAACGGTGGAAGCGGCGCAAACCAGATCAAGGGGATTTCATTCAGCGTGGGGGTTATCACAATACCAGGTACTGCCTGCGTGGATGTCGGCGGCGATGCCGTGAGCGCGAATGTTTCGGGCAGGTTACAAGACGAAACGAACAATATCAAGACGAGCGATATCAAATTCCTTTTCATGGCTGCCTCTCACCAGACAATATTCTACACCCCAACGGCTTGACACCCGACACCTGACGCCTGATACTTGACCCGATGACTCGCTGGCTCGAGCCCCAACCTGTTGACATCCCCGCCTCTTTCGCGGACATTTCGACGCCGCTCGATCCAGGCTCGGGCTTGCCTCCCCTCGTCGCGCAGACTCTGCTCCGCAGGGGAATCCACTCTCCCGTCGAGGTTGAGGCGTTTTTTTATCCGGAGAGGAATGAGAGTTTTCAGTTTCCGGATATTCAAAGCGCAGTTGAATTAATTCAATTGGCTATGCGCAACAAGGATAAAATCTGCGTCTGGGGAGACTTCGACGTGGACGGACAGACATCCGCAGCGCTGCTCGTTCAAACTTTGCAATCGCTGAACGCAAACGTCGTTTACTACATCCCCATCCGCGGTAAGGAAAGCCACGGCGTTCACATCGAGTCTCTCAAACCGATCATCGAGAACGGCGCAAAACTGTTGCTGACCTGCGACACCGGCATCACCGCCCACGAAGCGATTGATTACGCCAACTCGCATGGAATGACCGTCATCGTCACCGACCATCACGATTTGGGCGAAACGCTTCCAAACGCAAAAGCCATTATCAACCCAAAACTTCTTCCCGAAGATCATCCGCTGAGAAATCTCGCCGGAGTCGGCGTTGCCTACAAACTCGCCGAATCATTAATCTCCAATTACCAATCACCAATCACAAATTACGACCTCCTTGATCTCGTCGCCCTCGGTCTCATCGCCGACGTCGCCCTTCTCAAAAACGAAACCCGCTCGCTCGCCAAGCAGGGCATCGAACAATTACGAAACACCAGCCGCATCGGTCTGCGCGCCATGGCGGAACTGGCAGGCGCATCGTTCGATTCGCTCACCGAAGAGACCATCGGATTCACCTTCGCGCCCCGCCTGAACGCGCTGGGAAGATTAGGCGACGCCAACCCCGCAGTCGAATTACTAATTACCAATAACCAATCCCGCGCCCGCGTCCTCGCAACCCAGATCGAAGGTTTGAACATTCAGCGCCGGATGCTCACCAAACAGGTCTTCGACATGGCGGAGAACCAACTGCGCGAAAATCCGCATTTGCTCAACGAACCGGTCATTGCGCTTTCGCATCCCAACTGGCCCGGCGGCGTGGTCGGCATCGTCGCGAACAAACTCGTCGAGCGTTATCACAAACCCGCCATCCTCTTCAACGAATCGGATGACGGCATTCTGCGCGGTTCGGCGCGTTCCATCGAAGGCTTGCACATCACCGACGCGATTGCGACGCAGAAAAAAATCCTGCTCGGCTTCGGCGGTCACCCCATGGCGGCGGGCATGTCGCTCAAAAAGGATGACTTCCCCGCATTTCGAAAGGGACTCGGCAAAGCGATTGAAAAACAGTTGGGCGATATCGCCTTCGAGGAGCCGACGCTTCAACTCGACGCCTGGCTGGGTCTCTCCGACCTGAGCCTCCACCTCGCCGATAGTTTGGAGGCGCTCGCCCCGTTCGGCGCGGGGAATCCGGAGTTGACTCTCGCCACGCGCAACGTGACTCTCAAATCCGCCATCGCGCTGGGCAAGACCAAAGAACACCTGCGCCTGAACGTGGAAGATGAAAATGGAGAGGTCGCCAGTTTCCTGTGGTGGGGCGGCGCGGGCGAGGAACTGCCGCCAGCCGACGCAAAATTCGACATCGCCTACTCAATGAGAGCCACGTCATATCGCGGGCAAAGACAAGTCACGCTTCAATTCAAGGAGTTCCGCGTCGCAGAGGAAAAGCATGTAGAAGTCAGAGAACAGAGAATAGAGATTAGAGATTTGAGATTGCAATCCAGTCTCTTGAACCTCCAGCCTTCGACCTTGATCTGGGCGGAGGGACCCGACAAATCGGCGGGCGTGAACCGTCTTGAGTTGAAACAAGCCGATGAACTCACGATTTATACAACTCCTCCATCCCCGGCAGAACTCCGCAAAGCGTTGGAGATCGTCAAGCCGAAAGTCGTTTACGTCTTCGCCAAACCTCCCGCCGAGCAAAAGCCCGATGAATTCCTGACCTATCTCGCGGGCTTGTGCAAATTCGTCCTCAACCAGCGGCGCGGAAAGACGACCGTCTCCGAACTCGCCGCCGCCTCCGCCGCAAGGGAGAGCGCGATTCAGATCGGTTTGCAATGGCTCGCCGCGGGCGGTCAACTCTCCGTGAGCGTCGAGGACGACGAAGCGCTGTTATCGAAAGAGACGCAGGAGAAGAACCCCTACCTGCAAGCCGAACTCTTCCTCGCCCTGCGCGGCGTGTTGAATGAAACTAATGCCTACCGCAATTATTTTGCGACGGTTGAAGATGTGGGACGGCTCATCAAGTCAGCGCTATGATTTTGGGCGGAGGCAGAAATGAATCTTACTGCTGTATTCGAGAAATCCAAGAACTGGTGGCTGGGATATGTTGAGGAATTGCCCGGCGCAAATACACAGGGCGAAACGCTCGACGAAGCGCGTGAAAACCTGCGCGAGGCGGTTCAATTGATCATCGAAGCCAACCGCTTGCCGGGTCCAGCCCCGGCAGTTGGTATTGATTGACAGCCGTACCAAGAGAAACGCTGACCGCACAGCTCGACCCCGCCGGACAGCGGTTATAGACCTGGTTTATATCTTCGCCCACATATAAATATTGGGTGGTGCCGCCCGTCCCCGGCGTCCAGGTGAGCCGGTTAGCGGCTGAGTTATAACTAAGATTGGCAGGATAAGTCATGTTGCACGGATCGGTGCAACTGTATACTTTTACATCCGCTCCTTGACATAAGCCGCATCCGTAACCGCATGTAGCCACTCCGTCCCCACTAGGCTCACAGCGCCTGTTGGCACGATAACTGTTACAGGCATAACTCAGACCAATTCGCTGACCACCATAACAATTATGTGCGGGCACTCCAACCTCGTCATAATTAACCGCTACCAAACTTTGACCAATCCAGGTCGGTCCCGGCGAGTAGGTAAAGGCGCTTACCGTCCCTGCCGGGCAGCAGCCGCAGGTAACCACCACGCCGGTTCTGCAAACTTCTTGTCCTTCGGGATCAGTTTTACAATTAAGGTCGTCGTAATACTGGGCGTTTCCCAAACTGCAGACTGTCGGGGTTCTTTCAAACCATTTTGTGCAACTGCCCCAGTCAACATTCTCAGCAGTAGGACAGCTGACATTCTGCGGTCCTTTGCACTCCCTGTTACTCCCCGGCGGCTCCTCCCCTTCGCCGCCCACATCACAACATCCACGACTACACGAGTATTGCGCCGGGGGGCAATCCCTTTGGTCGCAAGTCCCGTCGCAGGGGTCGGCATAACAAGTGTCTGGATACCCCATATCATCATAACATGGGTATGGCGTCACCTGACAGCCGCCACTGCCGCCGCAATCTTGCGCCAGGACCGACTTAGAACCCCACAAGAAAATTGCAAAAAACAGCCAGGCAAAAAACAACAGTCTTAATCGCATACGCCCGCTTCAACCTTCCCCAGCACTTTATACCTGCCGCTTCGGGCTAAAGCCTTGTCAATGATAATCCTGCCGCCCTCCCTGCCGTGCGTCCACACCGTCACCAGGTTTTCCGGCTTGAGCAAACCCTGCCACTCGCCGAGTTCAAAATAAACTTCCTCTGTGTTTAAACCCGATTGCCCTCCGCTTTGCTGTAACCGGCGCACCACGGCGCAGGTATCCCGAAACGAATAAGTGCTGAAACGCTCTTTAGCGTAAAACCGTTTCAACCCGCTCAAGGTCCAGATCTTAATGCTCTCTTCGTCGCCCCCGGCATAGAATCCATAAACGGCACGATCATCGCCTTTGTAAACAAAATCCAGCCAGGTATGAACCTTATTGGGAACATCGGGAATCAGGTAATAAACGATGGTGCGGTACAGCCCGCCTCCCCCGGTAGAAAAAAATACCAACCAAAAACCGCCAAACCAGAGATTAAAACTAAAACAGCCAGTAGGACAGTTTTCGCCCGGCTCATAAATTAACAATAGCACATCTTCAAACCGCTGTCACTTTTCAGGGTTGAAGAGCCGAAAAAGCTGAACTTCTCCATTACTGTTCGGATAAAAGAAAGTATGAGAACGATCAAGATGCATCCCTGATCTAGACACGCCAATCCCCCAACAATTACCTGGAACAGATCTAAATGGATGGATAATTATACTGGTACCTATACCCATCTCCCATTTCATACCAGCTTCCACCGCCCGGGTATAAAATAAATCATTATACCAGGCTGAAAAATCATTATCCATAATATTGGTTGAAGCCGGAAACGGCGTTTTTTCGCAGTCGCCGGTGATTTTCAGGCTGTTCTCGACGATTTTGGCGATCAGGTGGGAATTCCACAGGTTGGTTGCAGGTTCGTAAATTTTCACCCCGGCTTTGTCAAAGGCGGCAAGGTTGCCGTCCGCGTCGGGCGCGAGCGTGTAATCCGTATCCAAGACCAGGTTGAGTTTGCCCATCTCCTCCGCGGCGATTTGGGCGGGGTCCGGGGTCGGCGTCGGCTCGGGGGTGGGAGTCTGCGAGGGGGTGGGGGTGAATGTTACGGTTGGGGTTGCCGTCAAGGTGGCAGTCGCCTCGGGGGTGACTGTCACCTGCGGGGAAATCGAACACGCGGATAGGATGGAAGTAACAATGACGAGAAACGAGATTTTCTTCATGACGGACTCCCTGAACAAAATCAAGCGAACGCGATGACCGGCAGGCGAAGTATAACAGGCGGAGCCGTCCGCGAATCCTTCGACTGGGTTTCGACCTCAGGGCAGGTTCAGCCGCGAATAACGAATACGGTCAGGCGCATTCGTTGATTCGTTTTTCATTCGAGGACGGTTTTATTACGCCTCGTAATCAACAAAATCATCCACCCCGAACATATCTTCATATCGCGCGAGCAAAACGGCGGTCTTCGCCGGAAACTCATTTTCCAAGCCTTTACCCGCCGACTCCAACCCCTCCTTGCGGGCGAGCAACCGCTCCCGAAAACTGACGGCGGGCGAATCGGGCAGGGACGCCTCGATCCCGCGGATCAAAGCAAGCGTTTCTTCGATAACCGCCAATCCCTCCTGCAATGAAACGTCGCCTTCCTCCAACCGGCGGAATACTTTGCATTTATACCTCGCGCAACTCTTCGGGTATTCAGGGAAGGTGTAAATTCTGCACGTCCCCTCCCACATCGGGCAGGGTTGTAAAAATCCGCGCTGGCGCGGGTCATCGCGAATGACAGCAATGCCCAGTTTTTCGATCACGTCGAGTTCGGAAGCGTTAAGCCGAACCCAGGAGAAGAGATGACCCGAGCAGCACAGTCCGCAGGCTTTGCACAAGGTTTGCAATTGAGGGTTAGTCGATTCCACTGATTACCTTACACTTTCAAAATTGGGGCGCAGATGAACGCGGGTTTACGCTGATCAAAGAGAGAAAATCTGATTGCCTTACACTCTTAAAATAGGACGCAGACGAGCGCAGAAAACGCGGATTCAAGGCATTTTTTTCGGGCGTTTTGCCAAAAAATCTGCGTTCATCCGCGTTTTCCGCGTCCTAAAAACAAAGTGTAAGGTAATCAATCGCCAAACTTGATCCCCTGCGCCAATGGAAGTTCCTTCGACCAGTTGATCGTGTTGGTCTGCCTGCGCATATAGACCTTCCACGCATCCGAGCCGGATTCGCGTCCGCCGCCGGTCTCCTTCTCGCCGCCGAACGCGCCGCCGATCTCCGCGCCCGACGTGCCAATGTTGACATTGGCAATCCCGCAGTCCGAACCGCCCACGGAAAGGAAAGTCTCCGCCTCGCGCACCGAATCGGTGAATATCGCCGAGGAAAGCCCCTGCGGCACATCGTTGTGGATGCGAAGCGCTTCTTCGATCGTTTCGTATTCAAGCAGGTAGAGAATCGGCGCAAAGGTTTCGGTCCTGACAATTTCGGTTTGCGCGGGCATCCTGATGATGGCGGGCGTTACAAAATTCGGTCCAAGTTCCGGGAGCATCTCCCCGCCGGTCAAGACCTCGCCGCCGTCCGCCTTCGCCTTGTTGACAGCGTCCATCATCTCTTCCACCGAGGTATTGACCACTAGCGGACCCATCAAGGTATCGGGCTGAAGCGGATCGCCGATGCGCACCTGTTTGTATGCGTTCACGAGGCGATTGGACAACTCCCGCGCGACAGTTTTCTGCATGATGATGCGCCTTGTGGATGTACAACGCTGACCGGCTGTGCCAACCGCGCCGAACAAAATCGCGCGGGTCGCCATATCCAGGTCGGCATTCGGCGTGACGATGATCGCATTATTGCCGCCGAGTTCGAGAATCGTTCTTCCAAAACGTCTCGCCACCGTCTCGGAAACATGCGTCCCGATGCTGGTCGAACCGGTGAACGAAACAAGGGGAATGCGTTTATCGTTCAACATCAACTCGCCCACATCCCGCCCCGAGCCGACCACAAGGTTGAAGATGCCGCTCAAGCCGTGATCCGCCATGACTTTGTTTGCGATATGAGTGACGGCAATCGCCGTCAACGGAGTGTACGAAGACGGCTTCCACATCACCGTGTCGCCGCAAATGGCGGCAAGCGCGGAATTCCACGACCAGACCGCGACAGGAAAATTGAACGCCGTCACCAGCCCCAGGATTCCCAATGGATGCCACTGTTCATACATTCGGTGCGCAGATCGCTCCGAATGCATACTCAGACCGTACAACATGCGGCTCTGCCCCACCGCGAAATCGCAGATGTCAATCATCTCCTGGACTTCGCCCCACCCCTCGGCGCGGATCTTCCCCATCTCCACGGTGACGAGGTCTCCGAGAGGTTCCTTCAACTCGCGCAATGCATTCCCCAGGTCCCGGACAAGCTCGCCCCGTTTCGGCGCGGGGACATGCCTCCAATCGAGAAAAGCCTGATGCGCCGCCGAAGCGACCTTCTCATACGTCGCAGGCGTCGCCTGAATCACCTTCGCGATCGCCTCGCCGGTCGTCGGGTTGTAGGAAATCAATTCCTTGCCGTTCTCATCCATCAACCAGCCATCCACGCCGGCGCATGCCCCGGCGTTAACGGGTTGAATCTTCAGTTTTTCGAGCAATGATTTCATGAGGTTTCTCCAAAAGCGAGTTGAATTTTGATTACCTTGCGCTTTGTTTTTTGGACGAAAACGCAGAAGACGCTCGTCGCTTCGATTTAAATATTTTCGCAAGCCCTAATACCTGCCCCTTTTCACCTCAAATTCAGGGTTCGGCAAATCGTCCTCCCGCGCCGGAAAGACCTGCACGGCGCACGCTTTGAATTCGGGGATTTTCGCCTGCGGGTCGAGCGCGTCGTTGGTGAGCAAATTTGCGGCGGCTTCGTGAAAATGCCAGGGGATGAAAACCACGCCGACGGTGGTCTTCTCCGTCACGGTGGCGCGCAGGACGACTTCGCCGCGTCTGCTCTGGACTTTGACCGGGTCGCCGTTTCTGATTCCATGAATCTCCGCGTCGGCCGGATGAATCTCCACGCGGGCTTCGGGGTAGGTTTCGTTTAGCGCGGAGTTGCGCGTCATGGAACCGCCGTGCCAGTGTTCGAGCAGTCTTCCGGTGGTGAGGATGAAGGGATATTCGTCGTCCGGCTCTTCGCGCGCGGGGACGTAATCGAGCGGGTGAAATTTCCCTTTGCCGCGCGGGAAGGATTCGGTGAACAGCGTCGGCGTGCCGGGGTGATCGAGAGTCGGGACGGGGTAGATCAATCCCTCTTTTTCAATGCGTTCGTAGGTAATGCCCGCATAATCTTGATTCACGCTTCCCATCTCGCGCAGAATCTCTTCGGGGTGGGAATATGCCCAATGGGCGGTATCCAGCCCGAGGCGCGATTCGAGGCGCAGGGCTAAATCGCAGATGATCTGCCAGTCGGGGCGGGCGTTTCCTCGCGGCGGGTGCGCGGCGCGGACTCGTTGTACGCGGCGATCCGTATTTGAGAACGTGCCGTCTTTTTCCGCAAATGGCGTGGCGGGCAGGAAGACATCCGCAAACGCGCCGGACTCGTTGATGAAAATATCCTGCGCGACGAGAAATTCCAGGCGCTGCATGTGTTTGCGCGTTTCGTTGAGGTTCGGTTCGGACATCATCGGGTTTTCGCCCATGATGTACAGCGCGCGGATCCCGCCTTCGTGGGCGTGACTCAAAATTTCGGTGGTGGTGAGCCCGAGTTTGAGACTCAACCCGCCTGCTTCGATGTTCCAGCATTTTTCCCATTGGGCGCGGTTTTCGGGGTTGTCCACGCGCATGTAGCCGGGGTAATGAAACGGCATCGCGCCCATGTCGCTGGCGCCCTGCACGTTGTTCTGTCCGCGCAGGGGGTTGAGCCCCGTGCCGTCGCGCCCGACATGGCCGGTGAGGAAGGCAAGGTGGATGATCGCCATGGCGCTGGCTGTGCCGTGCGAAAGTTGCGAGATGCCCATGCCCCAGTAAATGGCGGCGTTTCTGGCGTTGGCGTACAGACGCGCGGCTTTGCGAATGTCCTCGGCGGGGACGCCGGAAATTTCTTCGGCGTATTCGGGCGTGAATTTTTCGAGCGATTCGAGAAATTCGTCCAGGTTTTCTGTGCGGCTGTTGACGAATTCCCAGTTGACCAAATCTTCTTTCACGATGACATGCGCCATGGCCGAAAAAACGGGGACGTTCGTGCCGGGTTTGAGCGGCAGCCAGAGTTCAGCCATGTCCGCCAGGTCAATGCGGCGCGGGTCGGCGACGATCATCTTCGCGCCGTGTTTCATCACCGCTTCCTTCATCTGGAGCGCGATGATGGGATGATTTTCAGATGTGTTCGAGCCGGTGACGATGAACACGTCGTTCATTATGACCTGGCTTGCGGTGTTGCTCATGGCGGAGGAGCCGACGGCTTGCTGAAGCGCGACCACCGAACCGGCATGGCACAGGCGCGTGCAATGATCCACGTTGTTGGTGCGGAAGATGGCGCGGTACATTTTTTGCAGGAGGTAGTTGTCTTCGTTGGTGGCTTTGGCGCAGCAATAGACCGCCATCGCGTCCGAGCCGTCGCGCTTGTAGATGCGGGTCAGGTTGTCGGCGACGATGTTTAGGGCGGTCTCCCAGTCGGTTTCGACCCAGTCCCAGGAAGACAATAGATGACTAGAGACTGGATGACTAGTGGTTTCACCATTCTCTATTCTCTGCTCTCCAGTCTCTTTCCGTTCACTAATCTCAAATCTCTGTTCTCTATTCTCCGGTCTTGGTTTTCCTTCCAACAAATACCTTCTCGCCAACGGCGTTGTGACGCGTTTGGAGTGATAGACGAAGTCGTAGCCGAAGCGCCCTTTGACGCACAGGTTTCCGCGGTTGACGGGCGCGTCGAACGGCGAGGTGACTTTGAAGATGAAGTCGTCTTTGACGTGCAGTTGGAGGTTGCAACCCACCCCGCAATATGGGCAGGTGGTCGAGACTGTCCTGTCTGCGACCACCCGATTGGGATTAAGCGGAACAACGGCTCTCATAGGAATACTCCTTCAACCAATAAAGAACGCCCGATGCGGAGTGCAAACTGAAGTTTGCAGTACCGTATTATATCCGCTCGATTTTCACCGCGCTGACTTTGTATTCGGGAATCTTCGCGACCGGGTCCACGGCGTCGCCCGTTAATGCGTTGGCGGGAACTTCGGCGAAGTGGAAGTTCATGAAGACCATGCCGCGCGGAAGTTTATCCGTCAGGCGGGCTTTGCCGGTCGCTTCGCCGCGCCGGGATGCGACGCGGATCATTTCGCCGCTGGCAATGCCCAGCCTTTCGCCGTCCGCATCGTTGATTTGAATCTCGCCCTCCGGCACGACCCAGTCGAGTCCCTCCGAGCGGCGGCTCATCGTCCCGCCGTGCCAGTGTTGCAAAATGCGCCCAGTGTTGAGCGTGAAGGGATATTCGGAGTCGGGATTCTCCATCGGCTCGCGGAAGACCAGCGGGGTGAATTTGCCGAGTCCGCGCGTGAATTTTTCTTTATGCAGAATCGGCGTGCCGGGGTGATCGGCCGCCGGGCAGGGCCATTGGATTCCGCGTGGATCAAGCCGCTCGTGGCTGATTCCAGCCAGGGAGGGAGTCAGAGCCGCGATCTCGTCCCACACGGCGGCGGCATCGGCGTAGTTCCAATCCGAGACGGGGCGAATCGCATCCGAAGAATTTTTTGCATCCGCGCGGCTGAGGCGTTGTCCGAGGTCGCAGATGATGTCCAGATCGCGCCGCGCGTCGCCGCGAACCGGCAACGCCGCGCGCACAAGTTGCACGCGCCGCTCGGTGTTGGTGAACGTGCCTTCCTTCTCGGCGAAACTGACTCCGGGCAATACCACATGCGCCAGTTGCGCGGTCTCGTTCAGGAAGATGTCCTGCGCGACGAGGAATTCGATTTTCTCCAGCGCCTCTTTCACATGGTTTGTGTTCGGGTCGGAGAGCATCGGGTTTTCGCCCAGGATGTATAGCGCCTTGATGCGCCCGTCGAGGACGCCGTTCATCATCTCTGTGACGGTCAACCCCGGCTTGGACGGAATCTTCACGCTCGTCTGCCAGGCGTTCTCGAATTTTGCGCGCGCATTTTCATCCGCCACCTGTTGATAGCCGGTCAGCACATTTGGCAGTCCGCCCATGTCGCACGCGCCCTGCACGTTATTCTGTCCGCGCAACGGGTTGACTCCCGAACCGGGCTTGCCAAAATTTCCGGTGAGGAGCGCGAGATTCGCAAGCGCCTGGACGTTATCCACGCCGTGCGAAGATTGCGTGATGCCCATTGCCCAAAAGATGGCCGCGCTTCCTGCCTGACTGTAAACCTGCGCGGCTTCTTCGATCATTTCCGCCGGGACGCCTGTCACATCCTCGCCCCACTGCGGCGTGGATTCTTTGACGGCCTCCCTCAGCGCGTCGAAGTTTTCCGTCCTCGCGGCGATGAATTCCTCTTTCGCCCATCCGCGCCCGATGATGACATGCGCCATCGAGTTCAGCAAAGCCACGTCCGTGCCGGAGCGCGGGCGCAGGTGCAGGGTTGCAAAGTCGGCCAGTTCGATCTCGCGCGGGTCAATCAGAATCAATTTTGCGCCGCGCTGTCGAACCGCTTTTTTCATCTCCAGGCTGATGACCGGATGCGCCTCGGTGGTGTTGCTGCCGGTGACGAGCAGAACGTCCGCGAGATGAATGTCGGCGATGGAGTTGGTCATCGCGCCCGAGCCCAGGGTGGCCGCCAGACCGGCGACGGAACTGGAGTGTCAGAGCCGCGCGCAGTGATCGACGTTGTTCGTGCCGATCAATCCGCGCGCAACCTTTTGCAGGAGATAGTTTTCCTCGTTCGTGCATTTTGCCGAAAGCAAAAAGCCGATGGAGTCGGGTCCGTATTTGTCGCGGATTTCGAGCAGCCGTTCCGCGACATGACCCAGCGCCCCGTCCCATTTTGCGGGGGCGAGTTCGCCGTCCTTCCTCATCAACGGTTTCGTCAGCCTGTCTTTTGAATGGATGAAGTCATAACCGAAGCGTCCCTTCACGCACAGGTTGCCGTGATTGGCGGGCGCGTCGAACGGCGACGTGACGCGATAGACGACGTTTTCCTTGATGTGCAGGTTGAGCGTACAGCCCACGCCGCAGTAGGGGCAGGTGGTGGCGACAATTCGGTCGGGTTTGATCATGTGCAACTCCAGTGCGCAATGCGTAATTCGTTCCTTACGGATCGCGCATTACGAATTACGATTTTCTTCTCTTCCTTCCGGTATTCATCACGCTGATTTCTTCTGCGCTGACGCCCTGCTCCAACAAATACTGGCGTTTTGGTTTCAGCGCGCCGGTGGGACAGACTCCCACGCATTGACCGCATAGCACGCAGGTCGTTTCGGGAATGGGCTTGTCGAAGAATGTGCCGATCTGGGTTTTGAATCCGCGCCCCTCGAAATTGATGGCGTAGGTGTATTGCGCGTCCTCGGCGCAGACTTGCACGCAGCGCCAGCACAGCAGGCATTTCGAGTAGTCGCGGATGTACATCGGGTTGTCGTCTTTGATTTCCGACTCGCGCCGCGCCGCGTCCGGGAAGCGTTCTGGGCTTGCGCCGTATTCGTCCATCATCGCCAGGACTTCGGGCGCGTCGGACAGGTCCATGGTGGAGGCGAGCAGTTCCAAAATCGTCCTGCGGGCGCGGATAACTCTCTCGCTTCGCGTCTGGACCTTCATATCCTTCCCGGCTTTGACGATGCACGCAGGCTGGAGCAGTCGCACCCCCTCGATCTCGACCACGCACATGCGGCACAAGCCGTTCGCCGTCGTCGCCGCGTGCCAGCAGATGGTGGGGATGTCAATTCCATTTTCGCGCGCGGCTTCGAGGATCGTCTTGCCGTCCTCGATGGTTATTTCTTTTCCGTCAACAATCAGCGTGAACATAAAACCTCATATGGGCAGTTGCGACAAACAGGGGGAACAACGAAGTAAAATTTCATCCTTCATCCTTCATCATTCGTCCTTCATCCTTCATCCTTCATCCTTCATCCTTCATCCTTGAAACAGTTCGGGCCACAACTTCATCGCGCTCAACACCGCGCTTGCCGCCGTCTGCCCAAGCCCGCACAGCGAAGCGTCCGTCATCGTCCAGCCCACATCCTGCAAGCGGACAAAGTCGCCGCCGCGAATTTCGCCCTCCGCCACGCGGTCGAGGATCTCCTTTTGTCTTTGCGTGCCCATCTGGCAGGGGTAGCATTTTCCGCAGGATTCGTGGGCGAAGAAGCGCGCCAGACTTTTCAATACCTGCCGCATATCGCGGGTTTCGTCGAAGACCATCACCACGCCCGAGCCAAGCGGCAGCCCGGATTCGCGCAAGTCTTCAAACGTCAATTTCACATCGAGATGCGCGGAGGTTGCAAACGCTCCCGCCGCGCCGCCGAACAGAACCGATTTCAGCGTTCCTCCATCCGCCACGCCCCCGGCCATTTCGAGCAGGTCGCGCAGGGTGACGCCGAATGGAACTTCGTAAACGCCCGGTCGCGCCACGTCGCCGGACAGACAGAACAATTTCGGTCCCGGCGATTTTTCGGTGCCGATCTTGCGGTATTCCGCCGCGCCCATCGAAATAATGAGCGGCACATTGCACAGCGTTTCGACGTTGTTGATGACGGTCGGTTTGCCGAACAAGCCGTGAGTCGTCGGGAAGGGCGGCTTCACACGCGGAAAACCGCGCTTCCCTTCGATGGACTCGAACAGCGCAGTCTCCTCGCCGCAGATATAGGCGCCCGCGCCGACCCGGATTTCAATATCGAAGTCTTCCAAATAGCCCGCTTCGCGCGCTTCGTTCACCGCGTTTTCCAAAACAGGAACAATATACGGATATTCTCCGCGAATATAAATGTAGCCTTTCGTCGCGCCGATGGCGTGCGCCGCAATGCACATGCCCTCAATGGTTCGATGCGGATCGTCCAATAACAGGATGCGATCCTTGAACGTGCCAGGCTCGGACTCATCCGCATTGCAGACGACATATTTGGCGTCGCCCTGCGCCTTGAGCGCGCCCTCCCATTTGATTCCAGCCGGGAAGGCTGCGCCGCCTCTTCCCACCAGACCGGAGGCTTTGATCTCGTCCACGACTTTTTCCCGGCTGAGGGTTTTGGCTTTCTTCAACCCGGCGTATTCGCCGTATTTTTTCAGGGAGGTCGTTTCGCCGCCGCAATTTTTGGTCAGCAGACGCAACGAGCCGTAAACCGGCGAAGGCGGGATCCCCTTCTCGTTGACGACGCTCACGCCGTTGTCCGTCGTCCACACGGCTGGGGCGTGGTCGCAAAGCCCCAGGCACGGGCTCGGCTCAATGGTCAGGGACAGGTCTTCGGGAGTCTGATGCGGTTGAAGTCCATGCCGAGCGCGCAGGCGGGAGAGGATTCCATCCGCGTCTTTGAGCGCGCAAGCCGCATCCGTGCAAACGCGGATGACGCGCTTCGAGGTCGGCTTATCGTAGAAGAGGGAATAGAATTCGATCACTCCGTGCGCGTCGGAAAGCGGAACGCGCAATGCGCGGGCGATCTCGGCGGCGACCGGCTCCGGGACCCAGCCGTAAATATTTTGAGCCGCGTGCAAGGCTGGCAACAGCCCCGAGCGGCCCAATGGGATGTATTTTTCGATTGCAAGTTTGACGGGGGTAAGGTCGAAGGCGTCCATGATACTGGCTCCATCTGCGAGTATAACCGAACTCCATGGCGGGCAAAATTGATATTCGTCCATGAATCCGCGCATTTCTTCGCGTTGGGCGAAGAGTCTTTTCATGAGGCGCGCCACTTCCGAAATCTGCAGGGATTATATATAATGTACAATCATGGCGTCAATGGCGAAGGAACTCACCCATAAACCCTTGAGGGAAGAAATCTACGACGCGATCCACCGCAAGATCATCGCCGGTAGATACGCGCCCGGCGACTGGCTCAGACAGGAGGAGATCGCCGGACAGATGGGCGTGAGCATGACGCCCGTGCGCGAAGCGTTGGATTTATTGGTGGCAAAAGGCATTGCGGAGCGTGTGCCTTATCGCGGCGTGTGCGTGCGTCAAATGTCGGAGAAGGATGTCGTGGAAGCCTATGGGATGCGGCTTTTTCTGGAGGCGATGATCGCCCGCGAAACTGCGCTGAACATCTCGCCGGAACAGATCGCAAACCTCGAGTCCATCCTGGCGGAAATGGACAGGCATGTTGACTTGAACGAAATGCCGCAGGAACGCCAGCTAAGCCGCGAGTTCCACGCCGCGATTGCGGAGGCTTCCGGAAACAATTTACTGATCCAGTTGTACGCCATCGTCTCGAACGCCTTCCCCGACTGGTTGTTGTACGAGGCTTTGTTCCGCAAACCGGAACTGGTCTCGAGCAGCGTGGCGCAGGCGCACAGCGAACATGCCGCCATCCTGTCCGCTTTCAAAAAGCGCGACCCCGACCTGGCGATGAAGGTCTCGCTGGAGCATGTGATGGAATCGGGCAGGTGGCTGGAGAATTACCGCAACATTCCCTCGAAACTGTTGAGGGAGAAAGAAAAACAAGTCGCGCACTTGATGAAGAAAGCAAAATAAGAGGCGGGCGGCGATCGCCTGCCGAACCAACATTCAAGGAGGCTGTATGTCTGACGAACTCGAGAAATTGTACAAGGATATGGCGCAGAGCATCATAGACGGGGATTCGGATGTGTCGGTGGAATTGGCGAAGAAATCCATCGAACTGAACATTCCGCCGCTGGACGCCATCACAAAAGGATTTGTGGTCGGCGTGAACTACATCGGCGACCAGTTCGGCGCGGGCGAAGCCTTCTTGCCGGAACTGGTGATGGCGGGCGAAGCGATGAAAGCCGCCGTCGCCGTTCTCGAGCCGGAATTACTCAAACTGGGCTCCGCCCGCGAGACGATGGGCAGGGTTGTACTGGCCACCGTCGAAGGCGACATTCACGAGATCGGTAAAACGCTGGTCGGCACCATGCTCAGCGCCTCCGGCTTCGAAGTGACCGACATGGGCGTGGATCAACCCGCCGAAAAGATCATCGGCAAAGCGCTGGAGATTGACGCGCAACTCATCGGCTTGAGCGCCCTGCTCACAACCACGATGGTGCGCCAGCGAGAATTGATCGAAGAAATGGACAAGGAAAACCTGCGTCCGCGCATCAAGGTCATGGTCGGCGGCGCGCCCATCACCCGCGACTGGGCGACCAAGATCAACGCCGACGGCACATCGGAAGACGCGGTCGGCGCGGTGCAGTTGGCCAAACGCCTGGTGGGCAAGGCCTAAGAAAGCGGTTTCATGAGACCGAAGTTAACCCTGCTCAGCGACGAAATCATCGCCCGCATTCTGGCAGAAGCCTACGAGCTGCTCCTGCGCCCCGGAATCAAAATTCAAAACGAAGAGGCGCGCGACCTGCTTCGACGCGAGGGCGTTGCCATCAACCCCGAAACGCATGTTGCACAGATCCCCGCTTCGCTCGTTCAACGCGCGCTGGAAAGCGTTCCGCGCGAATTTTTTCTGTACGATTTACACGGCAATCCCGCCGTCCAATACGGCGGCGACGCGGTTCACTTCGACCCGGGTTCCTCCGGCATCACCATGCTCAACCCGGAAACGCTGGAGCATGAGACTACCGAAACCGAACATCTCATCCGATTGTTGAAAGTCGCCGAGCAGATCCCGCAATACGACGCGCAATCCACCGCCGTCATCTGCCACGACGTTCCCAAAGAGATACAAGATTCGTATCGCCTCTATCTGGCATTGCTTTACTCCAAAAAACCCATCGTCACCGGCGCATTTACCAATCAGACTGTGCGGGAGATGATCGAAATGCTGGCGCTCTTTGCGGGAAGCCCCGAAGCCGCCCGCGAAAAACCGCGCGCCATCTTCGACGTCTGCCCGGCTCCGCCGTTGATCTGGTCAAACTTCGGCGCGGGAAACCTCATTCAACTGGCCCGCTCCGGCATCCCGGCGGAGATCGTCTCCGTCCCCCTGGCGGGCGCGGCGTCCCCAGTCACCATGCTTGGGACGGTCACCCAACACACAGCGGAATGTCTCGCCGGGATCACCATCCATCAACTCGCGCAACCCGGCGCCCCCATCGTCTGGGGCGGCGCGGCGGCGATCTTCGACATGAAAAAAGGCGCAACCCCGATGGGCGCCATCGAAACCGCCATGCTCGATTGTTCGTACGCGCAAGTCGCCAAGACTCTTGGAATGCCCACGCACACCTACCTCGGCGCAACCGATTCAAAACTGGTGGACGCGCAAGCCGGGCTGGAAAGCGGCATCACCGCCATGGTCGGCGCGTTGAGCGGAATCAACATGATCTCCGGCTCCGGCATGTTGGACTTCCTCGCCTGTCACAGCGCCGAAAAACTCGTCATAGACGCGGAAGGCATCGCCATGGCAAAGCGCATGATCGGCGGCGTCAAACAGCACACCGACACGCTCGCCACCGGATTCTACGACGACAAGATCAACTTCAAGGGCGGCGACTTCCTCAAACAAAAGATCACCATGCAACTCTTCCGCGAAGAGCAACACCTGCCCAGCGACGTGATTGACCGCAACTCGACCCGCCAGTGGAAAGCCTCCGGCTCGCTGGACGCCTTCGGCAGGGCCAAACTGCGCGTGAAGGAATTACTCGCCTCCTACCGCCGCCCCGAACTGGATTCTGACCAGATGGCGCGACTCCACTCGTACATGCTCGACCTGGCAAAAAAGGCCGGGGTGGAAGAGTTGCCCAGGTTGGATGATGGGAAATAGGGAATAGAGGGTAGAGAATGGAGATTAGAGAGGCGAGCGCTGGAAATACCCCAACCGCGCAGGAGAGTCCCCGTGTTTAAGAAGATCGTCAAATTTATTGCAACCTTCATCATTGTCTTTTTTATAGGGGGAGCGGCCTTGTTCCTTCTCGGCGGGGTTGCCTCGTCGCTGAAAGTCCGCTGTAAATTGCAGGGGGATCAACTTTATACCTGCCAGTCTCATGACGCCATACTCGGCATCCCATTCACGACGGTTCGCGCAGATCGCGTCTCCGCCGTGGAGCATGAACTCAAGTGCGAAGGCGGCGGCACGACAAAACGGTGCAGCGACCGCGCGTACTTCATAACCGCCGACGGCGGGCGAATCCTCGTGAGCGGCATCTATATTGACACGGATCAAGTCCCCAAAATGGCGGACGCGCTCAACTCCCTCATGGCGGAAAAAACCACGCCGATTGACGCGGCTTTTTCGCCCTCGACGTTCGCCTCGGTGGTCACCCTCTCGGTGTGTTCGTGCCTTTTCATTCTGTTTATTTTTATCGCATTCATAACGCTGTTTGGCAAGGACGCAAAAGACCTCGAATCCCGCGCGATTGACCTGAGAAGGGCGGGTTGACCGTTGCTTTCGCTTGAACAGTTATTGCGCATTCCCAACGTGGACGCTGGGCTGCCCTTCGCCGTCTCGCCGGATGGGAGCCGGGTTGTTTTCTCGTGGAATAAATCCGGGGCATGGGAATTATGGGAGAGTAGAGGATTAGAAAGTAGAAGAGTAGAGATTAGTTTGCAAGGCGCGAAGTTTTCGCCGCGTTTTTCGCCGGATGGGACGAAGATCGCCTTTGCGCTGGATCTGGATGGGGGCGAGTCGTATCACATCTGCGTCCATGATTTCACGAGCAACGCTTCCACCGACCTGACGCCGGATATTTTGTACGCGCATCAACCCAATGTATCGTGGTCGCCGGACGGTCAATCGCTGGCGGTACTTTCCGACGCCAAGGGAATCTTCTCGCTGTATGTTTTGCCGCTGGATGGGAGCGGAGCGCGAATGATTCGCAACATCTTCCGTCCCTGCTGGGATGCCGCCTGGTCGCCGGATGGCAAGTGGATCGCGGTCGAGTCGGAAGCGGCGGCGAGCGAGCGCAGTATTCATATCGTGCCGGTGGGCCGCCATAAAGGGAAAGTTCGCGCCATCCAGTTAATGCAGGACGGCAAAGCGTTGAACGCGCAACACCCGGCTTGGTCGCCGGACTCCAAGTCTCTGGCGTTTTCCTGCGAAAATGGGGAATGGTTCAACATAGGCTTATTCGATGTCGAAACGCAGGAGATCGCATGGGCGACGGATTCAACCGGCGATGACACGCAACCCTGCTGGTCGCGGAGCGGGGACGTTATCGGCTGGGTACACAGCGAGGGGGCGAGGACCAGGTTTCAGTTTAGAGAGAGAGGCGGCGCCATTCGTGAGATCAAAGTCGGGGAGGGAGTTCACGCTCACCCGCAGATCACAGCCGATGGGGTCGTCATCCTGTTTGAAGGCGCGAATCATCCGCCCGATTTATGGAAGATCGCTCTCGACAGCGGCGAAGCGACTCAACTGACGAAATCGCTCGAGGCGGATCTCAACTTTCCGCCGCCGGAGGAAGTCTGGTATGCGGGCATGGACGGCGCGCAGGTTCCGGCGTTGTTGTATCGCGGCGCGGGCGATTGCGCGGCGCTCGATATTCATGGGGGGCCCAACTGGCATTTGCAGTTTTCATGGAATCCTGTTTTGAGTTTGATGGCGCTGCGCGGCTGGACGGTTCTCGCGCCGAATTATCGCGGCTCGACGGGGTACGGAAAACAATGGCAAAACGCCAGCCGCTACGACATGGGCGGCGTGGACAACGACGATTGCGCGGCGGGCGCAAAATATTTGCTGGAGAATGGGCTTGCAAAAAAAGTCGCGGTGACGGGCAGGAGTCACGGCGGTTATTTGACGATGACCTGCCTGACGGGCTACCCCGAATTGTTCGCGGGCGGCTCGGCGGTCGTGCCGTTCTTGAATTGGATCAAGTCGCATCGCGAGTCGCGCGAGGATCTTAAACATTGGAACATCGAGAACATGGGCGACCCGGAAGAGAATAAAGAACTATGGATCGCGCGCTCGCCGTATTTCTTTTTGGACAAGGTCGCCGCGCCCGTGCAGTTGATTTGCGGCGAGAACGATCCGCGCTGTCCGGCTTCGGATTCGATGGACGCGCGCGACAAACTGGCGGAGTTGGGGAAGGAAGTGGAATTGCTTTTATACGAAGGGGAGGGACATGCGTTTTATAAGATCGAAAATATTGTTGATGCGGAAGTAAGGCGGGTGGAGTTTTTGGAGAAGGTATTGGAAAGAGGCGGCGGCGTAGACAGGTAAATAGGTAGACAGGTATTTGGCGCGTCTACTTGTTTACTTAGAAAGTGTCTGAAAACTGTCATTTCGACGAGCGGAGCGAGGAGAAATCCTGCGCGCTCGCGGGAAAAGATTTCTCGCCAGCGCTCGAAATGACAATGACATGGGTTTTCAGACGCTCTCTTAAATACTTTTATCCCCGAACTCAGGAGAGACCATGGAACCCTTAAAGTTTTTATCGGACGCAGATGTGCAAGCCATGCACGAAGCGACCTTGCAGGTGTTGAATGAGGCGGGCGTTTTCTGGACGCATAAACCCAGCCTTGAAATTTTGCAGGGAGCCGGATGCGCCGTTCGGGATAACCGCGTTTTCTTTCCGCCCGACCTGGTGGTGGATTGCATTGCCAAAGCCAATAAGCGGCCTGTGATTCGCGGGCGCAATGGGCAGGTCAACGAACTCGGCAATGGCGCGTTGTATTTCCACAACCTCGGCGGGGCGCGCGATGTGTACGACGCCGGGAGCAATACGCGCCGCGCGGCGACCGCGCAGGATTGCGCCGACGCCGTGCGATTGCTGGACGCGCTGCCGAACTGCAACACGGTCACTCCATTTTTTACCCCGCCCGATGTTTCAAATGAAATGATGTCGCTGCGCATGTACCGCCATGCGCTTTCGAATACGGTCAAGCCTGTGCAGGGTCCCGGCATTCAATTCGGTCATGAAGCGCGCTTTGCGGTGGAACTGGCGGCGGTGGTCGGGACTCCGGCGAATGAATTAACGCTTTCGCTTTCGCCGGTCAGTCCGCTGACGATGCACGACATCGCCGCCGAAGCGATCATGGAAATGGCGAAGTATGGCGTTATTCACGCCAACCTGCCCTGCCCCACCGGCGGCGCGACTTCGCCCATGACGATTACGGGAAGCCTCATGCAACAAAGCGCGGAAACGCTTGCCCCGCTCGTGCTGGCGCAGTTGATCAACCCGGGATGCGGCGTCGTTTACTGCGGACGTTTGGGGATGTTGGAGCCTCGCACCGGGCTGATCTGGGGCGGCGTCGAGTTGGGTTTATCCTCCGCCGCCACGGTTCAACTCGGACATTTTTACGGGTTCAGCGTCAACGTGTATGGATTCTCGACCAATGCTCATACCCTCGACGCCCAAAACGCCTTCGAGCGCGGACTCAACGCCGCCATCCCCGCCCTGGCTGGAGCGGACGAACTCTCCGGCATCGGCGAGATGGAAGCGGGCGTGATGGGTTCGTTCGCCCAAATGGTTTTGGATAACGAACTGGCCGGCAGTATTCAACGCCTGCGCAAAGGCTTGTCGGCGGACGCGGAACACTTGGCGGTCAATATTATTTTGGATGTCATGAACGGTTCGCGCAACTTCCTCGGGCAGAAGCACACCATGAAGCACCTGCGCGGCGGCGAAATGGCGCTGACAAAACTGGCGGAGCGCAACTCATGGGACGCATGGGACGAAAAACTCAACCGCAAGCAAATGGCGGATTACGCGGTTGAAGAATCCGAACGGATCTTGCGCGAACACGTCGTCCCGCCGTTGGACCTGGCGCAGGAAGCGGAGTTGGATAAAATTCTAGCGGCGGCGGAAAAGGAGATGGGGAGAGGATAGGGGATAGAGAATAGAGAATAGAGAATAGGGGATAGGGGATAGGGGATAGGGGATAGGGAAACGTAAGCAGTAAACGGTTATCGGTAAGCGGCAAGCGGTAAAATAGGTCGCATAGAAGAGGATACTCATGCTCAAACAATCACATGCAATATCGGAGGAAATGATCGAGTGGCGGCGGGATTTCCACCAACATCCCGAAATTGGATTCGAGGTTCACCGTACGGCGGGGATCGTGGCGGATGAATTGGAAAAGATGGGGTATAGGGTAAGGCGCGGAGTGGGTAAAACCGGCGTGGTGGCGGAGATCGGCGAAGGCGGCAAAGTGGTCGCCATCCGCGCCGATATGGACGCCCTGCCCATCTTTGAACTGAACGAGACAGAGTATGTCTCGCAGAATGAAGGCCGAATGCACGCCTGCGGTCACGACGCGCATACTGCCATGGCGCTGGGCGCGGCAAAAATTCTCGCCGGGGAAAAAATAAACGGGCGCGCGCGTTTTCTTTTTCAACCGTGCGAAGAGACCGCCGACGAAGAAGGTTTGAGCGGGGCGCAACGCATGTATGCCGAAGGCGCGGCCGACGGCGCAGATTACGTCATTGCCCAGCACGTGGACCCCACCCGCCCCGTGGGGACGATCTCCATCAATGAAGGGCCGAGCGGCGGCGGCGTGACCTCATGGCAGGCGACGATCTACGGCAAGGGCGGGCATGGAGCCTACCCGCACGCGAGCAACGATCCGTTCGTTATGCTGGCGCATGTCATCATGGGAATCAATGCGATTGTCTCGCGCCGACTCGATCCGTTTGAACCGGCGGTCATCAGCGTAGGCGCGATCAACGGCGGATTCACGGAGAACGTCATCCCCGACAAGGTCGAAATGAAAGGAACGATCCGCTTTACCTCGCTGGAGGTCGAGAAGCGGATTCGCGCAGAATTAACGCGCGTATTTGAGATCGTCAAAACGCTCGGCGGGGATTATCGGGTAAACTTCCTGTTCGGCGGAATGCCGATCATGAACGATAAATTCGTCTCGGATACCATCGCGCGAGTCGGGCAGGACCTGCTGGGCGAAGGGAGCGTCGGTCCGCTGGCCAAAACGCTCGGCGCGGAAGACTTTCCCGAATTTCTCAGGGACGCGCCGGGGGCCATGTATATGCTCGGCGTACAGATCGAAGGCCGCCCGCTGTACGAACTGCATCACCCAAAATTCGACCTGGACGAGCGCGCGCTTTCAGTCGGCGCGGCTGTGCTGGCCGAGACGGCGCTGCGGCTTTTAAGAGCGTAAGACCCTGCAAATTCCATCAACCTCTGGAGAACAACCATGCACACCATCCTCAAATCGGAAAAAAAAGAAGTTGTCATCGGCTACGACAAGCCGTTTGTGATGATCGGCGAGAAACTCAACCCGACCGGCATTAAAAAATTAGGGCAGGCGCTCGTTGACCGAAACATGGATTACGTCAAACACCTTGCCAAGCGCCAGGTGGACTGGGGCGCGGACGTGCTGGACGTGAACGTCGGGCATCCTCAAATTGATGAAGCCGCGGTCATGCCGCTGGTGGTCGAAGCGGTGCAATCGGTGACGGACGTTCCGCTGTGCATTGATTCCAACGAACCGAAGATTCTCGAAGCGGGATTGAACGCCATCAAAGGCGGCAAGCCGCTGATCAACTCCGTCAACGGCGAAGAAAAACAACTGACGACGATTCTGCCCATCGTCAAAGAACGCGGCGCGGCGGTGATCGCCCTCACCATCCTCGACGAAGGCATCCCGCCCACCGCCGAGGGACGCCTCGCCGCGGCGGGAAAAATTCTCGAACGCGCCGCGAAGATGGGCATCCCCGCCGAAGACATCATCTTCGATCCGCTGGTGATGACCGTCGGACACGACTCCAAAGCCGCGACCGTCACCATCAAAGCCATCGAACTCATCCGAAAAGAATTCGATTCGAATATTTGCCTCGGCGCGAGCAACGTCTCCTTTGGGTTGCCGGATCGTCACGCCGTCAACGCCGCCATGCTCTCGCTCGTCATGCCTGCCGGAGCAACCGCCTCCATCACCGACCCGATCAAACTTGGCGGAGCCATCCGCGCCACCGACCTGCTGCTGGGGCGCGACCCGAACTCGATGCGCTACCTGAAATATTTCCGCGCCACGGAAAAACTGCGGCAAGCCGAAGCCGCCGCAAAATGAGCGCGCTGGAACGTCTTCTCAAAGACCAGCGCGTCATCGTCGTGGACGGCGCAATGGCGACCGAACTCGAAGCGCGCGGGTGCGACCTGAATGACGCACTGTGGTCGGCGAAAGTTTTGCTCGAACAACCCGAACTCATTCGCGCCGTGCATCTCGACTATTTCAACGCGGGCGCGGACATCGCCATCACCGCCAGTTATCAAGCGACGGTCGAAGGTTTTGCAAAGCGCGGGTTGAATCGCGGGCAGTCCATCGAATTGATAACGAAGTCTGTGCAATTGGCAAAGGACGCGCGCGCTGAATTCTGGTCAAAGGAAGAGAATCGCATAAATCGCGCCCATCCTTTGATCGCCGCTTCGGTCGGACCTTACGGCGCGTACCTGGCGGACGGTTCGGAGTATCGCGGCGATTACAATTTGACGGAAGATGAACTGATCGCCTTTCATCGTCCGCGCATCGAAGCCCTCGCCGCCTCAAACCCGGACCTGTTGGCTTGCGAGACCATCCCATGCGGAATCGAAGCCCGGGCCTTGATTCGGTTGCTTGCAGAATTTCCAAATACGTTCGCGTGGTTCGCCTTCACGGCAAAAGACGGCGAACGCATCAGCAACGGCGAAAAGATCGCAGACATCGCCGCCTTTCTCGACACCCAGCCTCAAGCCGCCGCCATCGGAATCAATTGCACGTCCCCGCTCCACATCCCGGCATTGATCCGCGAAATCAAAAAGGGTACAAGCAAGCCGATCATCGTCTATCCCAATTCCGGCGAATACTACAGCGCCGTGACAAATTCCTGGCACGGCGAAACCTCGAGCGAAAACTTCGGACTGCAATCCAAAGAGTGGCGCGAGGCAGGCGCAAGCCTCATTGGCGGATGTTGCCGGACGACTCCCGCTCACATCCGCGAGATCAAGCATTGGGTTTCATAAGGCAAATTAATTTTGCCCCGCAAAAAGGAGAGCGCATGAACGGAAATTTCCTCCCCGGCGACGACGGACCCATCGAAGAAAGACTGCCCTACCCCACCCGCCCATTATATTTTCCCGATGGATCAAGCGTCGAAGAGTTCATCATTCCTGATGAAGACAAAGAGATCGTCCTCGCACAACTCTATCCCTTTTCGCCCGTCCCAAAATTGACCGATGAAATGGAAGACCTGCATTCGGGCAAAAAATTTCTCGTCAAGGATTTTCGCGTCACCTGGGAACACGGCATGAACTACCTCGTCAGTCCGTACTATCCCGAGGGCGGCGGCACGGTCATTGATTGGATCGGCGAAGGCGCCTGGGTCGAGGATGATTTCGACGAGAGCGAGTTCAACGACGGGGATGACTTTAACGCGACAGCCTCCGACGACGACAATCCGTTTTAACGATCCGCGCGTTGTTGGGCAAAAGACGGGAGCGGAAAGCCAAAACCATTTGTAATCTCCGGGGTTGGATTCGACAAGAAGGAATGTTCGCTTCGGTCAAGACCAGGAGGCTTTCCATGAAATTCAAAATCCAAGCCGCGCTTATCGTTTTAGTTGCCGTCTCGCTTGCCTGCGGCGGCGAAAAATATGTCCCCCCACCCCCTTCGCCGCAACCGCCGATCCCTCTCTCTCCTCTTCCCACGCCCACCTTCATACCCCTCCCAACCAAAACCTCCCTGCCCCCCGTCAATATCCACGTCGAGACCGTTCAACTTACCCCCGAACAACTGACCATTTCCGGGCAACTCTCCGGCATTCCCGCTGAAACGGCATATCAAAGTCAGGTGGCTCTGGATCTTTTTGACTCCAGCCAAACCATCCAGGGCGGTCAAGCGGCCGCGTGTGATCAGCCGCCTCATACCGAAGGCGCAATCTGCGCCTTTACCCTCCTGGTCATGAACCCGCCCGCCAGCGCCGTCAGTTACTCCATCACTGCGCGGGTATATTCTCAAACTGCCTTCATGTTTACCGGGCAAACCGGAGGCGCTCTACCCGTACAGGAAATGGCGGTAAACGCCACGGCGCTCCCGGAAATCCCGGCATCTCCGAGCCTGCCTCCCAATCCATCTGTTCCGCCAAATTCTCCCATCCAAAACAAGGATTTCGCACTATCCGTTCAATTCCCATTCGAATACTATGCGCCCGAAAACGGCTCCTATGCCACAGTTACGGCAACTTACTGGGAAGCCCCAACAGCCCTGGGCGCCGCCAGCCTGGAACTGTGCGCCACAATCACCGAACAGCGCCGGTACGAATCCGGGCAAACCGCCGAAGTCGTTCTATCCGAAGGATGCAAGCCCATAACCTTCACGGGAAGCCAATCCACGGCGCACGCGTCCGCAAAATTCCTCTTCACTCCTTCGGGATATGGCTATGTATGGACCAACGGGACGGATGGGCGCTATCAGATTACGCAAATATTCGCCTCCGCCGCCTTGCTCAAAGACCGAGAATCAATGAAAACAGCCGTCGCAAACCACCTGCCCGTCCCCGCGCGCGTGACAGGACTGTCATGGGCCAGCGGCAATCAGGCAAACGCCAGTGTCGTAACGACAGCCGGGGAGGGAGAGACCTACACCATCACGCTCAAGGTGTACCAGGTGGAAGGCGACCCGGACGAAATCTTCTGGAGCTTCTTCCTGCTCTTCACACCCTGCCTCATCCCTGAAATTTGCGACGACCGCACAAACGCCGGAGAATCCATCCGCCAAATTACCCTCTCGCCCGGCGCCGAAACTGCAATCACCACTGCATACAACGTCGTACCAGTCAAAGAAGAGGGCAATTATGTCACCGGCTATGAAATGGTCGTCTTTTTCGAGGATAAAATTATCGGACGCCAATCCAAATAATCGTGTACACGCAAAACATGTCAGGCAGGTTGCTCCCTGCGCCGTCCCCGGCGCAGGATTCCCTCATAACACGCCGCCGGGGACGGCGGCTTGAGCGTATGCCGCTGACAACCTTTGCATGAACACAAATAATCCTTAAAGGCTGCGCAGCGCCATCTATGCTATACTCTCTCCAGTCCGCTCAAATCCGAGTTCCCTCTTTATAAAATCAGACAAGAGAGGCGCCCCATGTGTGATACTCTCATCGCAACCAAACTCGCCGGGGTTAACGGCGTGGCCGTCTTCGGCAAAAACTCCGACCGTCCGCCGAACGAAGGACAGTCCATGGTGTTCTTCCCCGCCGCAGACCACGCGCCGGGGAGCAAGGTCAAATGCACTTATATCGAAATCCCGCAAGCCGCGCACACGCACGCCGTCCTGCTCTCGAAACCATACTGGATGTGGGGCGCGGAAATGGGAATCAACGAACACGGACTGGTCATCGGCAACGAAGCCATCTACTCCAAAATCCCCGCAAGCAAGGAACCGGCGCTGCTCGGCATGGACATGCTGCGCATCGCGCTCGAACGCGCCGTCACGCCGCGCGAGGCGATCACCGTCCTCACCGATATACTGGCGCAATTCGGGCAGGGCGGCAACTGCGCCGCAGACGGCGACCACCTGTATTATCACAACAGTTTCATCGCCGCGGACGCCGATGACGCCTGGGTTCTCGAAACCGTGGACAAACAATGGGCGGCGAAACAAGTCAAGGACGTTTACACCATCTCAAACTGCCTGACCATCGGCAACCAATACGATCTCTCGTCCGACTCCCTCGTGGACTTCGCAATCCAAAAGGGCATCTCCAAATCGAAGAACGACTTCCACCTCGCGCGCGACTTCAGCGATTTTCTTTACACCACATTCTCCAGGGGTCGCGCGCGCCGCGAAACGACTTTCGATTCACTCGACGGTCAAAAAGGCAGGGTCGGCGTCGAAACCATGATGGCGACCCTGCGCCACCACAAACACGCCGACTTCGATCCGCGCACAAGCATCAGCGAACAGGATGTCTGCATGCACGCGGGATTCGGCCCAATCCGCATCAGTCAAAGCGCCGCCTCGCTCGTCGTTTATCTGGATAAATCCAGCCCGATCATCTTCGCCACCGGGACAGCCGCGCCCTGCACCAGCCTGTTCAAACCCTTCTGGATGGACGCCGCTTCATTCCTTTCGGGCGAGCCTGTCCCCACCCATCGAGCGGATTCCAACTCCCTGTTCTGGTCCCACGAAAAACTGCACCGCGCCGTCATCCAAAACTACCGCGCGCGGCTGGAGACCTACGCCGCCGACCGCGACGCGCTGGAGAAAAAATTCATCGCGGGCGCGATGAAACTGAACAACGCCCCCGCCAAGGAACGCGCCGAATTCAGCCGCGCCTGCTACGAAGAAGCCCGCGCCGCCGAAGCCGAGTGGCTCAAGCGCGTCGAATCTGCGCCGGTCAAAAAATCCTTCCTGCACGCCATGGCGTGGAACGGGTTCAACCAGAAGGCGGGAATGGCTTCTGGTTAATACTCATGGACTCCCGCTTACTTTTCAGGAAAAATTTCCCGACTTCATACGATTTCCCATAACGAAAGTGGATCAACAGGAAATGAAGAAGTCGAACAAATGCGGGCGGGGCGCAAAGCCCCGCAAGGATAGAACTGGATGAAGGATACAGAAGAAGAAGATGGTGATGATGAGCAAACCTTGCAATTCGAATGGGATCCCGAAAAGGCGAAAAAGAACCTGAAAAAGCATGGCGTCAGCTTTGAAGAAGCAAGTACAATATTCAAGGATCCGCAGTACATCAGTTTTCTGGACGAAGAACATTCGGCAGACGAAGAGCGCCATATTACAATTGGAATGTCCGTCAAAGCGCGTTTGCTGATGGCGGCGCACACGGCGCGCAAGAACCTGGTCCGCTTGATTAGCGCAAGAAAGGCTACAAAAAATGAAGAAGAGTTCTACAATGAAACAGGATGACTACGAATTGAAAGACGAGTACGATTTATCAAAAATGACCATTCTGCCAAAAGGGCGCTTTGATCCCAAACGCAGGCTTGGCAATAACGTCGTCGTGCTGGACCCCGACATTGCCAGGGCATTCCCCAGCGACGAAGCAGTCAATGAAGCCTTGCGCCTGCTCTTACAGGCGGCAAAGATACCGCATGCGCCGTCCCCGGCCGGATAAGATGGGAATCACACGCGCCCAAGCCGCGCCGGTCAAAAAATCCTTCCTGCACGCCATGGCGTGGAACGGGTTCAACCAGAAGGCGGGAATGAATCTCTGACGCGCAAAAAAAACTTCGACAAATAAACCGCGCAGAAACGCCTGCGTAAGGTTCTCCCGGCAAACATCATCTTCATTCCATGAAAACCCGAACCATATCCCAAATCATCGAACCGAAAATGGTGATCGAAGGCGCAGGCGTTTTACTGCGGCGCTCCATCGCCCCGCACGCCAGCAACCTCTTCGACCCGTTCCTGCTCTTCGACCACTTCGCATTCAACAACCCGCTCGAAGGACCTCTCCGCGGCTTTCCCATGCACCCGCATCGCGGCATCGAAACCGTCACCTACATGCTCGAAGGCACAGTCCGCCACCGCGACAGCCTCGGCAACGCCGGAACCATCACCGAAGGCGACGTGCAATGGATGACCAGCGGGCGCGGCATCCTGCACGAAGAAATGCCGCGCCGCAGCGAGCAGGGCAACATCTACGGCTTTCAACTGTGGGTCAACCTGCCCGCCGCGCAAAAAATGGGCGAGCCGCGCTACCAGGAAGTTGCAACCGAGACCATCCCCGTCGTCAAAAAAGACGGAATCACAATTCGACTCGTCGCCGGAGAATCGGATGGAGTCCGCGGCCCCGTGACCGACATCGCCGCCTCGCCTCTTTACATGGACGTGAAGCTGGATCCCGGTTCCCGGTTCGTTTACCCCATCCCAGGCGGACACACCGCTCTCATGTATGTCTTCGAAGGCGCAGGCGAGTTTTCGCGCGAAGCGGTAGAAGCCGTCAGCATGATAAAACTCAACGACGACGGCGACCAGATCGAGGTCAAGACCGAAGCGGGGGTTCGGTTCATGCTCATCGCGGGCGCGCCGTTCAAGGAACCCATCGTGCCTTATGGCCCGTTCGTCATGAACAGCCGCGAAGAGATCGAGGAAACCCTGCGGGAATTGCGAAATGGGACGTTCATAAAAGCATGACCCAGGTTTTATACGGACCCCGGCTGGGAAAAGAAGGCGAACTGCGCGTCGGATGCAGCGCGGTGATTTTCGATCAAGCCCGTGAAAAAGTATTGCTCACCCAACGCGCGGACAATGGACATTGGTGCCTGCCCGGCGGCCACATGGAATCTGGCGAAAGCGCGGCGGAGGCGTGCGAGCGCGAAGTGTTGGAAGAGACCGGGCTGAAGGTGCGGGCGAAACGCCTGCTCGGCGTGTACAGCAACCCGGATCAACTGGTCATATACAAAGACGGGAACAAGGCGTTCTTCGTTGTCCTGAATTTCGAAGCAGAAGTGTTGGAAGGCGAGGTTGGATTGAGCGAAGAAACAACCGCGTTCGGATGGTTCACCCCTGATGAGATGGATGCCATGCCGATCCACGCCAATCACACCCTGCGCGTAAGGGACGCTTTGCGCGAAGATTCCCCGGTCATGCGGTAAAAGGTTGGAGGAGGATTTATGTTGAGCAGAGTTTCCGAAAAATTTTACGGCTGGGCAAAGGGCGGGCTCGTGATCGCCCTGCTGGTTCTAACCGGCTTCTTCGGCGGCTTTCTGATGCCGCTCATCGGCGGGCTGATGCAGGGCGGGCAGGGCGACATTCAACCGCTCGACACAATGCTTTTTGTCCCGCCGGACGAACTTTTCAATATGATCGAAAAATACGGCGAATACGGGCGCGTCTTTTATCGCAACGCCGAACTGACGGCGGATATCGCCTACCCGATCGCCTATCTGTTTTTCTTCGCGCTGGCGATCTCATGGTTGTTTCAGCGCGGGTTCGCGCCAGAGAATCCCCTGCGGAAATTCAACGTCGTCCCGCTGGGCGCGTGGTTCTTCGACCTGCTCGAAAACCTTGCCATCGTCTTTCTGCTCTCGGTCTTTCCCTCAACGCCAACAGCCGTTGCCTGGCTTTTGTTCGCGTTCATCGCCTTGAAATGGATGTTCGCGCTGGCCTGCATCGTCCTCGTCCTCATCGGTCTGGCGGCGGCGCTGAAAAACGGATTTAGAAAGCGGGCTTAAACAGCCAGATGCCAGACGCCGGTACACTCAGGCAGGATGACCCATTCATTATCTCGAACCTTGTTTCCCAGTTCATCCCCAAAAAAGAAGCGCGAAAGTTCCTCCGCCTCGTCCAGCGATTCGAATTTGTAATCGGTGCGAATCCACTTGAACTGGAATCCAGTTTCGTCCAGCCAGGGATAGAAATTCTCGAGATGCTCCAGCCGGACGGGCGACTCGTTCCCCGTGCCAAGCGATTCAAAGAGGACGATGCGACCGCCGGGCGTCAGGACGCGCCGCATTTCCGCCATCCACGTTTCCAGTTCTTCGCGCCAGGTGTCGGGATTCCAGACTGCAAGGTAACTGACGCTCCAGCCGGAGACCGCTAAATTTGCCGAATGATCCGCGACGGGGAGTTTGCGATGGTCGGCGATATCCGCCCGCCAGTTGGAGAGCCCGCTTTTGGCGAATTTCTGACGGCACACCCGCAACATCTCTTCCGAAATATCGAAAGCGTGGACGCTCTTAACCGCCGGGGCGAGCAGGCAGGCTAATCGTCCGGTGCCAGCCCCGAGGTCCAGGACGAGGCGGTCTTCGAGCGGGGTAATCTCCCGCAGGGATTTGAGGATATTCCCGGCGTAATCCTCCCGCGCAATCAGGGCTTCGTATTTATCCCCTTCGGTTTTGTAGATTTCTTCTTGAGTAGTCATCCTGCCATTATAATTCGGGGATGTCCACACTCTCCCCCTCCGCTCAGAAAATCCAAAATTTGTTGAAAGAACTCGGTTACGGCTATGTCGTGATCGAACACGCTGAATCCACCCGCACGGCGCAAGAGGCGGCCGACCGCGCCGGGTGCGAACTTGGACAGATCGTCAAGTCGCTGATCTTCAAAGGGAAGACCTCCGGCAAACCGATTCTCGTGCTGGCGTCCGGCCCCAACCGTGTGAACGAAAAACGGATCGAAGAATATGCGGGCGAGCCGATCGGCAAAGCGGACGCGGATTTTGTCCGCGCCGTGACCGGCTTCGCCATCGGCGGCGTGCCGCCCATCGGTCACGCGCAACAAATGGAAACCTATCTCGACCAGGATTTCTTCAACTATCAGACCATCTGGGCGGCGGCGGGGACGCCCAACGCGATCTTTGAATTAAAGACGGACGATTTGCAAAAGATGACTGGAGGAAAAGCCGTTTCCATAAAGTGATTGTTTCGTCCTCAATGAATAAATCAAATCAACCGGGAGGCAGGTATGAGCGATTTTTTTTCAGTCGAGTACACAGACGTTCCATTACAGTACTTCGGGAGCAAACACCTGATTGTTCTGGCGGGTTTCGCCCTGCTCTGGCTGTCATTCTTTTTCTTTCGCAATGCCTGGAATGAAAAACAGCGAAATGTAATTCTCAAGACGCTCGCCCTTGCGCTGGCGGTCAACGAGATTGGGCTTCACGCCTGGTCGGCGTATTGGGGCATTTGGAATATTCAAACCATGCTCCCATTGCATATATGCAGCGTGATGGTATGGGTCACGTCCTATACCGCGTTGAGCGGCAATCGCTCCATGTACGATTTCATGTATTTTCTGGGGATCGGCGGAGCGTTGCAAGCCTTGCTGACCCCGGCGGACGCCCTCAATTACGACCTGCCCCATTACCGCAGCCTGCAAGCATTTACCGCGCATGGATTACTGGTCACCATTCCGCTGTTCATGACCATCGTCGAAGGCTGCCGTCCCACGCTGGCGTCGTTCAAGCGCATCTTCATCTGGACGAACATCTACATGGTCGTCATCTTCTTCGTGAATCAAGCCATCGGCAGCAACTATCTATTCGTCGCGGCGAAACCGCCCTCCCCCACCCTGATGGACGCGCTCTCGCCGTGGCCCTGGTACATTCCGCAACTGGAGATACTGGCGTTCGTCATTTTCTCCATCATGTACCTGCCCTTCCTGATCAAGGATCGCGCGGCGGTTCGACAGGCGAACCCGGCTTGATGACGGAGATAACAGTCGTGAGACTTTCGAGCCCGGTCGTCTCAATCTCAATATGAACACAACAAGGTTTTGGCCGATACTCGCGTGGGCGGCGCTCCTGCTCATGGCGGTTTCATGCAGGCGAGAAGCGGGCGGAATGACGGAAGGCGAAACGCTTCACACGCTCGCGCATAACGGCGCAGAGCGTTCGTATATTCTCCACACGCCGCCGGGTTTGGATTCTTCCGTTCCGGCTCCACTGGTGTTCATCCTGCACGGCGGCGGGGGAAACGCGGAGAACGCCGTCCGCATGAGCGAAATGGACGCGGTCGCTGAAGGACACGGCTTCCTTGTCGTTTACCCCAATGGGTCGGGGCGCTTCGAGGGCAACCTCTTTACATGGAACGCCGGGTCATGTTGTGGCTTCGCGCAGGCAAATAACGCGGACGATGTCGGTTTCATCCGCGCTATTGTGGAAGACCTGCAAAACAGCGCCGCCATAGACCCAAAAAGAATCTACGCCGCGGGCATGTCCAACGGAGCCATGCTGTCCTACCGGCTGGCGTGCGAGGCGTCCGACCTTTTTGCCGCCGTCGCCCCGGTCGCCGGGACGTTGAACTTCAGTCCGTGCCAGCCGTCGCAACCGGTTGCCGTCATCCACTTTCACGGCGCGGCGGATGAGCATGTTCCCTTCGACGGCGGCAGGGGCGCGGAATCGGCCTCAGGCGCGGACTTTGTTTCAGTTCAAGATTCGCTCGATTTTTGGATCGCCTTTAATGGCTGTGATTCCCAGCCGCAGACCAATTCTTTTGAGGACATACAACATCAAGTTTGGGGCGGATGCGCGGATTCTTCCTCCGTTGAACTTTACACGATCATCGGCGGGAAACATGCCTGGCCCGGCAGTCCGCGCCCCGGCTGGGTTGGGGGCGACGCGCCGACTCAATCCATCTCCGCCTCGAACCTGATGTGGGAATTTTTCGCGGCTCATCCCAAGCCGTAAGCAGATGCGGCTCCATCGGGCTTTTGCCTCCCCGTACCAATGTGTCACAGCCGGTTTCGGTCATCGTCCATAAAATATAGGGGAAGCAAAAAAATAATTCCCACAGGAGCAATACATAATGAATAAAGCAAAAATGATCGCCGGGATTCTGGCTACCGCGCTGGCGATCACAGCCTGCGGGGCGAATCCCCAGCCGACCCAGCCCCAAGCCGGGGCGGTCGAAACCATCGTCGCCGCAACCTTGCAGGCGGTCACGCAGGAAGCGTCAGGACAATCCCCCGCCCCGACCTCGCAGGCCGTCTCGCCCGAGGCGGGGAGTCAACCCACTGCGCAACCCGCCGGAACGCCGGTCTCATTTCAAAACGTCAGTTTCATCATACCGCCCGGGCTCGCGGACGGCGCAACCCCCGAGGTTGTTCCGCTGGCGGACGAATCAACCGGCAGCGATCCCTGGGGCATGGCGCCCGAACATATTGTCTTTACGCTGACAAATTATCCCGCCATCGAGAATAACCCCACCGCAGCGACTCTGCATGTCTATCCCGCACAACCCTACGCAGACGTTAACCCCTGGGCGGCGAACAGCATCGAAAAATTGCGCGCTTTTCTGGCAAACCCCGGCGCGACAGTCGCCAACGACAACGCGCCCACCGTGCCGTTCCTCGGCGCCGCCGCCCAGCAATATGCCGCACAAATTCATGCGCTGGATTTCAACAACGGCAACGGCATTCGCATGATCTCGCAATACGGACAATTCCCCGGTCCCATTGCAAAAGATCACAGTTTCTATCATTATGAAGGATTGACCGCCGACGGCAAATATCTCGTCGCCGCGCGCTTCCCGCTTGTCCTACCCCTGCAATCCACTTCAGACAATCCCTCCGCTGACGGGCCGGTATATCCCAGCGACATGTCAGATACCGCCGGATTGGAGGCATACTATCAAGGCATGACGGAAAAACTGAGCGCCGCCGATCCCAACTCCTTCCAACCCGCGCTTTCGCAACTGGACGCGCTCATCCAATCCATTCAAGTGAAATAGGATGCGATGACTCGCAGGACGATTCTAACGCTGACGCTTCTCCTCCTTGCCGGATGCGCGCCCGCCTCTCCCCCGCCCGAAACGGATTTAACAACCCAGACTCAACCGCCGCCGGAATCGCCGTCCACGACGCCCCAGCCAACCGAAACAGAACCCGCTGTCCCTGAGATCGAGGCGCAGAACGTATTCACATTCGACGAGATGGGAATCGCCGTCGGCTTCGATTTTCCCGAAGGGTTTTCAGAGGCTATGCTGACGGGCGCTGCGGGCGTTTACGAACCGAACGCTCCCTATGATCTGCCGTACCCGCCGCGCGCCTATATACTGTTTACCGCCAACCCCGGCGACGATATGAAGGTCAGCGGCATCCGCGTCTTCCGCGTCGAAGATATCAACGCGCTCCAGGCAGGCGTGGTGGAAAATCTTTTCGCCGTTCTGGAGGGACAGGCGGATCATCACAACGATTTTCCGCGGCTGGCCGGCGCGGGCAACCTGATAGACGCGCAATTAACACCGCTGGACTTTGAAAACGGCATGGGCTATCGCTTCCTGCTCACCAAATCGTTTTCCGCCGACCCGCTCCAAAACTCCTCCATGACGTACATGTATCAGGGCATCACAGACGACGAGAAATATTTCGTTTCCTTCATCGCCAGCGTGGAGGCGCCTTTCCTCGCGCAATATGTAAACCAGCCGTTGACGACCGTGGAAGAGTTCGAAGCGTTCTATTTGAAAATCAACGGCGAGGTAGACGCCGCGGACGAAAGCCAGTTCGCGCCTTCGCTCGCCGTTTTGGATGCCCTGGTCGCATCCGTTATTGCGATCGAGAAGTGAGGAGAACCGTCATGCCGATTTACCGTAAACGACGGTACGGGAAATACATCAATCCACAATGGAGTATGTCATGAAGCGTTACGCCCGCATCCTGGTCGTTATAAGCCTGTTCGTCGCTTCCTGCAATATGCCGACAACGGGAGACGCCGCCGACCCGGCGGTGGCAACTTCAGCCGCCATGACCGTTCAAGCCGCATTGAATCAATCCCCGCTCGCCAGCCCCACCGCCGGGGAAGATCCTCCATCCGGCGAAAATCCCTCCGCAAGTTTCGAAGATGTGACCAATTGCCGCACGGGCCCCGGGGTGAACTACCCGCCCGTGACGCAGATTCAGCCCGGCGTATCCGTCGAGATCGTGGGTTTTCTTCCGCCCGGTTTCTGGGTCGTGAAGACCGATAAAGGCGAATGTTGGGTGGCGGGACAATTCGTAACGCCAACGGGAGACGTCAGCGCTGTGGCGACCGTCACCGCCCCACCCCTGCCGGAAGGCGGCGCGCCGCAGGGTGTCAGCCTTCAAAAATGGGACATCTCCTGTAATTATGAAACGAACCAGGCGAATGTCGCAATTCGCTGGGCGGACAAGGAAGACGAAACCGGCTATCGCGTCGTTCGCAACGATATAGTGATTGCGGAACTCCCCGCAAACGTCGCAGCGTTCACAGAGACGATTACCTTGCTGCCGGGCCAGACTGTAGGTTATCGAATCATCGCCTTCAACCCTGCCGGAGACGCCAGCAGCAAGACGATCTCGCTGGGGTGCTGATCGCCCTGAATTCCCGCAACCGCCCGCCTCGCAAACGGGCGGTTTTTATATACAGGACCTGATTGCCCTTCACTTTCAAAATTGAGACGCAGATGAACGCTGATTTACGCTGATCCAAGAGAGAGAATCCGCGTTTTTCTGCCTCCGGCAAGACGCCGGTTTTCAGCCCTTGACACATAAAAATTCTCATCATATACTGTGTTTAGTATTTACTAAACGCTCTAAACAGGAAACCTCATGCCAATCAAACTTCCCCAATTGAAAAGAGACTTCACTGAAAACCTGAGCCAGATCAGCCGGTTTTGGGGCTTTCCCAAGGGGATGGGCGCGATCTTCGCCGCGCTTTACCTCTCCCCCGCCCCGCTTTCGCTGGATGAGATCGTCGCGCAGACGGGACTCACCAAAGGCGCGATCAGCGCCGAAGTGCGGACGCTGGCGCGCATGGGTCTCGTCCATCGCTCGACGAAACTCGGCGACCGCAAGGATTATTACGAGGCGGAGGCGGATTTTTACGCCGCCATCCGCGCGATTTTGAAGGAGCGGCAAAACAGCGAGTTTGACCGGGCGCTGCGCGGGGTGAGGGAAATTCTGGAGAAACTGGAATCAGGCTCCGTGTCGGGGGAAGAGGCGGAGGTGGAATTCATCTGTCAGCGCGTGAAAGCCCTGCAGGAATTCTTCAACGCCATAGACAGCCTGTCCAATGCGGTCATCAAACTGGAGAAGTTGGGGGCTTCCAATGTCGTCAAAATCCTCGGCGTTTTGAACTAGGAGAACCCATGAATACCGTTTTGTATTTCGCGCTTCAAATCGTCCTGACGATCGTCATCGTCGGACTCATCGTCGGATACCTGCGCCCGTTCCTGAAAAGGATACTGGTTGACCTGTGCGGCGCGGAAGAGCGCGCGCAGTTTTGGACGGCGTTTTCCAACATTTTACTTTTCGGGCTGCCGCTTCTGTTTTCGCTGAATTTTCACCCCGCCGCCGAAAACAATGAAGAATTGATCTTCGAGATCGCGGGGAAGATCAGCGGAAACCTTGGCGCATTGCTATTTGCCTTGATCGGCGTTGGGGTCTTTGTCTCCTTCTTTGCGCTGTTTGCGCCCAGAACTCCGAAAGCCGAGGCAAAATGAAGGTCGCAGTCACAGGCGCGTTCAGTTATTCGGGCAAGTACATTACCAGGCGGTTGCTGGAGCGCGGCGAGGAAATCGTCACGCTGACCAACCACCCAAACCGCCCCGATCCCTTCAACGGAAAAGTCAAAGCCTTCCCCCTGAATTTCTCGAACCCGGCGGAATTGGTCGAATCCCTGCGCGGCGCGGACGTCCTGGTCAACACATATTGGATCCGCTTCGACAAAGGCTCGAACACCCAGCCAAAGGCGGTCGAGAACACAAAAATTTTGGTGGACGCGGCGGTCAAGGCGGGCGTGAAGCGCATGATTCATATCAGCATCACGAATCCCTCCGCCGATTCGCGCCTGCCCTACTTTTGGGGAAAAGCCGCCAATGAAAAATTCGTGACCGAATCGGGCATGAGTTACGCCATCCTGCGCCCCACCGTCTTGTTCGGCAAAGAGGATATTCTCGTCAACAACATCGCCTGGTTGATGCGCCGCCTGCCGCTCTTCGGCTTGCCCGGCGACGGCTCCTGCAAACTCTCCCCCGTTTATGTGGACGACCTGGCGGAACTGGCTGCTGAAGCCGTCTATAAAAAGGAAAATTACGTTTGGGACGCCGTTGGACCGGACGAATTTACATTCAAGGAAATGACGCAGTTGATCGGCGCAACCATCGGGAAGAAACGCCTGCTCATCCCCCTGCCGCCGCGTCTGGCGCTGCTTGCCGCCCAGTTCCTCAGCCTGTTCGTGAACGATGTCATGCTCACCTCCGAAGAAGTGGACGGATTGATGGCGAACCTGCTCGTCTCAAAAGAACCGCCGCGCTGCAAGACCAGTTTAAAGGATTGGTTGAAAGAGAATCGGGAAACGGTCGGGAGGAATTACGCCTCGGAACTGGCGAGACATTTTTAGGGAATCGGAACAGCCCCGGCGCAATGAGGGTTGTCAATACAGCCGTAATACATCCGCTCATCGTGGGCGCCATTGCGATGGATTCTCAACACCATCATCTTGCCGCAGAGCGGGCAGTTGGGAACGGCGTCATCGGCGTCTTCCGGTTTCCCGGCCTTCACAAGCGCCAGTTGGAAAAGCGGAATCAGGTCGTTTGGGTCGTACTTTTCGAGGGACGGGACATGCACAAGCGGAACCCCGGCGTCGGCAAAAACCTCCGCGATGTATTTATCGGCTTCGCGCATACCCTCCTTCAAGATCGGCTTGACGATCTCCACGCCGAAGGACGGGCGGAAGGTCTTTATCTCGCACAGCAAAAAATCCACATGCTTGCGAAAGAGTTTATTGAAGTAATGCACATTCTCGTTCGGACGGACAATCGTAAAGAGATCGCTCAACGCAACCTTGGGGCTGATCAGATAACGCGCGCCCATCAACTCCGTCAAGGAACGAAAAAGAGCCGCTTCCGTTTTGCTCAGGAAGGGCTCTCGAAGCCGGTAGGGCAGGCGGGCGCGTTTCACATCGGTCATGAGGCGATTATACGGCAGGTTCAACCCTGCGTACAGAATTTTATTTTGGCGGCGGCTCCAATGCAATGATGGCGTCCGCAGGTCGGAGCGACACTCCGACTTACTTCATGTATCGCTTCATTTGCGTCCATGCAAAGAAAAGCCAGGGAAAGATAGCAAAAAGACCGGCAAGCGCCGGCCCGCCCAGCCCGCCCAGAAAAGCATTGGAAATATGCATCGTCGCAATAAGCGCGAACAGGATAACGGCAAACCGGTCAAATTGCGGATCGTCGCGCCACGGCAGCGCGGGCTTGCCCAGCAGGAGGAAAACGCCAAAAGAAATAAAGGTCGTCAGCCACCAGCCTAAAAAATTGTGAACGGGAATGCCAAAATACGCGCCTTGAATCTCCCAGACCCAATGCCCGGCTCTGACCATGATCGGGTCCATGACCAGGTCCCAGGCTGTCATGACGGCCGCGCCGATTGCCGCAACCTGCGCCCGCCGCCAAGCCGCTCCGGCGGGGATGATCCAATCCGCAATGACAAAGGAAGGATAGGTCATCATGAACCATGCGGCAGGGATGATTAAAGGCACAAGTCCCAGGAACAGAAACCCAAGTTTATCGCTGTAATGATAGGGACCATAAATCGCGCCGGTCGCCACGCCCAGCGACTCAAACGTCAGGCTGACGCTGAAGGTCGCCGCCAACATCCCCGCCGCCCTGCCCCAGCCCATGCGTTGTGAGGCGTGAAACAGGGCGATCAAAAAGCCGAGCAGGGTGGAAAGCGGCGCAAGAACATGCGGAACCTTCTCCAGCGCAAACAGGGAATATTGAATGCCCGCCGCCGTCAGCGCCAGGGCGACGAGTAAAACGATGATAAGTTTTCGAAGATTCATGCGCCCTGCCAGGGCTGCCCGGCAAGCAATTTGTCGAGCAGCGTTTCTTCCTGCGATCCGTTCGCAATCTCGCCGTCCAGCCAGGCGGCGCGCAAACGCAACAGGATTTCGCCGAAGCGCGGGCCCGGCGGCAAGCCGCGCGCCTTCAAGTCGTTGCCCGTCGTAAACGGTTTGACGTGCCGCCAGATGGAAATATAACTCAACAGCGAATTCTCGCGTGAGACAAGATACACGGCATAGATCGAAAGCAGGGGCAGTTTTTCCAGCGCGTAAGTCCATTCGCTCGGTCTCATGTCCGTCAGGTGAACCAGCCCGCGCTTCAACTGCGCCGCCGCCCAAACCGCCAGCGTCAACTCGTTGGTGAAATCCAGGCGGTTGGCAAGCAGGATCACATCCGCCTCCGCCAGCTCCATAAACCACAACATGTACCCCATCGTCCGCCGGTCGGCTTGAATATCGAGTTGGGCGTCCATCTCAAGAAAGTCCGCGTAGTCCTGGTTAAACTCAGGCATCTTTGGATGAATCGCGTCCAAAATCCCTAATTTGGCTACGCGCAACATCATGACTGCAAACCGCTCTTCGTCCAAGATCAGGTCAAACTCGTGGCGCAACCGCTCGCCGCTCAGGGAATGTAAGACTTTCAACGTCTCTTCATTGATTTGTTCAAGCGTAGACGAATCCATCTGAAAGGAATAACGTCCTTCGTAACGGATTGCGCGAAAAATACGAGTCGGGTCGTCCAACAACGATTTGGGATGAAGAGCGCGGATCACCCTCCGCTCGAGGTCTGTTTGCCCTTTCAGCGGGTCGAGGATTTCGCCCAAGCCTTCGCCGTCCAAACGGAGCGCCATGGCGTTGATGGTGAAGTCGCGCCTGCGCAGGTCGTCCTCGATCGTGGCTGGCGCGACTGTCGGAAGCGCGCCCGGTTTGTCGTAGGTTTCTTTGCGGGCGGTGATGAGGTCAAGGGTTGAAGGTTGAAGGTCGAAAGTTGAAGGCAGCTGCCAGATGGCAGTGCGGAATGGGAAGTGAGGGATGAGTCTGCCGCCGTAGATTTCAACGAGTTTGTTTCCAAGTTTAATCGCGTCGCCTTCGACGACAATATCCAAATCGTTGACGGGCTTTCCCAGCAACAGGTCGCGGACGAAGCCGCCCACCGCATAGCAGGGCATGTTGAGGGATGCGGCCAGGTCGGCGATGTTCGAGAGTAGAACCCGTTTCTCGGGCGGGACCAAGTCCGGGTCGAGAAAGAGGCGGAGAACTTCATCCTTTTGCATGGGTCAATTCTACCCGCACTCCATCCGTCTACGCCTCAAGTTCAGCGTCCGCTTTTTGCAGCAGGTCGTCCAGTTTGGATGAAGCGTCGTCGGGCAACGGGTCTTGGACCGGTTGGGCAAGAATCTCCTGCGCTTTTTTGCGCGCGTTGGAATACATGGACGGCTTGCCAAGTTGAAGCCACTGGTCGAGGGTGTGGCGGTCGAGCAGGTCGGCGTAATGGACTTCGTCGCCGCGCGCGAATTTGCGGGTGGATTTGCGCGAGAGGAAATGCCCGCCGGGTCCCACTTCCACAACGTCGTCGGTGAGAATTTTTTCTGGGGTTGAATCGACGCCTTGAAAGATGCGCTCGCAGAAATGCGCGATCTCGTTGTCCACGACGATCTGTTCAAGCACGAGCAGTTGGTCGCTTTCAATTTCGCCGAAGCCGACGAGGATATCCGAGCCTGCCAAAACAGGCGGAATGGTGGAGATGACTTTTTCCAGCACTGCTTCCGCGCCGGGCTGGCGCGCGTCGGCGGTGCATCCGGCGGATGTGGCGGGAAGGTTGTAGTAGCGTCCCATCTCGACCAGCGCGGCGGACATCAACCCCATTTCGGGCGTTCCGGCTGTGTAGGCGCCGCTGCGCATATCGGTCGTGCCGGTGGCGCTGCTGTAAATCATCGGGCGGCCCGGATGCGCCAATTGGTAGACGACGATTGAGGATAACGCTTCGGCGTTGGCGAGGCAGATGTTGCCGAACAGGCTGGCGGGTCCGGTCATGCCGGGGACGGGCATGGGCAGGACCATGATGGGGAGATTCAAGCCGCCCAGTTCAAAGTAGGCGTCCATCATGGGCCCGTCGTGGATGAGCGGCGAGACAGGGCAGTAGATCAACGAGTAGGCATGGCGCGCGCGGACTTCGTCTTCGCTGCCGAATAACGCGATCAGGGCTTCTGCAAGGTAGGGGGCTTGCTCGGCGTTGTGCAGTTCGTGCTGTCCGTGTTTGGAGCAGTATTTCATCATGGCGGCCCATTCATGGAGCGGGCGCGAGTGGGCGGGTTTGTCCTCGGCGGAGACGGGCGGCCATGCCATTACGCCCATGTCCATGCTTTGAAAGATGCGCAGGGCGTTTTCGTTATCTTTAAATGTGCCGTAGCGCCGTTCGCCAGTGTGAAAGTCCTGGGCGAAGGCGGCAGTGCCGTCGAGCGCGTAACGCGAGACGGGGGAAGGCAGGGGGTAGTCGTTTTGCGGGTTGCGCGCGCCGAGCGTGAAGGATTCCGGCGAGGATTGCAGGGCGCAATCCACAAGTTCGGACGGGATGTAGGCAATGCGCTCCTCCCAGTCCACTTCTGCGCCGTTGGACTCCAACAGTTTCAACGCTTTGTCGCTGTGGTAGCGCACGCCCGCCTCCCGCAAGATGCGCAGGGTCTCGTTGTGGGCGCGTTCTTTTTCTGATTCAGTCAATACCTGGCTTTGAAATCGCATGATTACTCCTTTTGTCCTGCGCGCAAAAGAGGCGCTATCGTCTGACGGTGTGGGGAAATCTTATTTCAGTTTGTTCTCGCACGGGCGCAAACTAAAGTTTGCGGTACGAACCGCGCTATGCGATCTTGACTCCTGCGCGGGCGCGGCGTTCAATTTTTTCGAGTTCGCGTTCGGTCGCTTCGTCGAAGGGAATGGGCTGGTGCGTCCGGGCGATCTGTTTTACCTTGTCCCGCAGTTCGTCCACGAAGGTGGGTTTGCCGGGCGCGGACCAGGTCTCGTAGGTGTCGGAGGCGTCGTAGTCGGTCATGTACACTTCTTCGCCGTTGCGCAGAGCGTCCAGCGTGGAGCGGCGGCTGAGGAAGTTGCCGCCATGCCCGACGGCGGCCAGGTCAACCTCCAGCCATTCGCGCACGCCGGTATTGACGCCGGAGGAAAGGCGCGAAGAGCGGCGGAAGATTTCCACGTCTATCATCAATTGTTCGAGGCTGAGGAACATGGAGCCGCCCACCTGACCCGGTCCCACCAGCAGGTCGGGCCACGAGAGCGTGACCATCGCCCAGTTCAAGGCGCGCTCATAACTGGCGCGGATGCCCGGCACATAATGTCCCGTGCTTCCGGCGGAGGCTTCCACGGGCAGTTCGTAAAAACGCGCCATCTCAGCCACAGCCGCGCCGAGCAAGCCATGCTCCACTTCACTGCCGGTGAAGCGCCCTGTGTAGGGGTCCATGATGGAAGGGCATGGGGCGTAGATCACGGGCGTCCCGGGCGCTGCGGCTTGCACGAGGCACAAGGTTGCGATGGTTTCGCAGTTGGCAAGCAACAGGGTGGAAATTAAACTCGCGGGCGACGTGCCGCCAAACATGGGCATGGGCATGATCGCGGCGGGGACGCCCCATTCGATCATTTCGAGGTAAGCGTCGGTGTGATCGGCTTCGATGATCATGGGCGAAACGGGCGTGATCAAAAACGAGTACGGTTTTATCTCGCAGACCTTTTCCCTGCCTCCGAAAGCGGCGCCGAGAATCTCCAATGCCCAGCGCGATTGTTCGACGCTATGAGTCGTGTCCTGCCAGTGTTTTGTGAAATTACTGGTCATCATGCGGAAGTAGTGGGCAAAGTCGCCGATGGATTCCTGCGCGAAGCCGGGGTCCACCATCGCCCAATAGACGCCGACCTCGTCAATGGAATCGATCACACGCGTGGCGTTCAGCCAGTCTTCGTATCCGGCCAGACGACGTTTGCCGGTCAGGTGGTCAATGATGTAGGATGCGCCGCCGTCGGCCACCAGCGAACATTGCTCCGCGTTCAACGGGAAATGCCAGCCCGGTCTCCTGCCGCCCAATGAAAATTTGCGCGGAGCCTGTTTCAAACATTCCTCCACCAGACTGCGCGGAAAACGAACGATGTTCGTCTTGGGGTTGACATCCGCCCCGGCTGTTTTGAGGATTTTCCGCCCCCGCGCCGTGTCCACGCGCACGCCGATCGAAGCCAGGGTCGAGAGCGTCCGTTCGTGGACTTGCGTAATTTCGTTATCAGAAAGGATTCGTAATTTTGTTTCCATAGGATATTCCTTCGTGAATTCCGCGCAAAGGGCAAATTGAAGTTTGCCGTACGCGCAGTGAAAAATTAAACGTTATACGACTCGCTTGCTTAAGGGGAGTTGATCGCTTGCGGCGGTTGCATTTGTTCCGCCAAAAATCTCTTGCGCCAGGAGGGTTTATTTTTCCGGGAAGATCAAAACCCGCTCCTGAAGGAAGAGGTATCGTTCATTCTCTTCCTCCGATCTCCCGGTCTGCCCCTGCCAGGATGCGGGCTAATTCTTTTTGCTGAATTTCTTCGAGCGGTTGGGGATGATGGTTCTCGAGGATCCACTCCGCCTTTTCGCGCGCCACTTCGACGGGGTCGCGCATCCCGCCGGACGGGTTGGGCTGGGCCGTCAACCCGGAGAATGTCCTGCGCCGGAGGTTTTCGCGCGTATGACGATGCTTGAGGTAATGGCTGCGCGGTCCCACCGCCTTGACAACATCCAGAGCCATTGCTTCGCGGCTGGCGTCAAATCCCTCCGCGTTTATGCGAACGCGATGATAGATGTCGCTGTCGAGGATGATTTCCTCGGGTATGAGCAATTTGCAGGTTTCGAGCAAGCCAAGCCCCGAGCCGGTGTCTGCCCCGGCGAGCGCGCAAAGCAAAAGCGCGGTCGCGGCTTCCTGCGCGGATTGCCAGCCGGGCATGGTCGCGTCTGTGCCAAACACGCCCGCAAGGGTCGGCACGCCCCAATGATGAGCCAATTCCACGCCGACGACGTAGGGAAGTTCGTTCTCCAAAGGCGTGGTCAAAAAAGCGCCGGTGCGCGGGTGCATGATTCCCGGCATGAAGGAATGAAAGACCGGCGCGCCCGGATACGCCATTTGAATCAACACCAGCGCGGAGACGATTTCCGCGTGACCCGCGACGATGTTTCCCGCCAGGGTCGCCGGACCCGTCGCCCCCGCATTCGCCATGGACATAAATCCGACCGGCAAGCCCGCTTCCGCAAAAAGCAGGGCGGATTCCATTCCGTCTTTGTCCTGCGCGAGCGGGGCGATGCAGCAAACCAACAGGGAAAGCGGCGGGCGTTTTCGCATTGTCTCTTCATCCCCAGCCACGACGCGCGCCATCTCGACGGCGTATTTGCCCATGGTCTCCCCCATCACCGTTTCAGATTGAACGTGTTTGACGGTGTTGTTGAAGGAAGCGTCCAATTCGTGCAAAGGCGCCGTGCTGGGATGATCCGAGGCGGTGACGATGGGCCAGTAAAACCCGATGGAGGATAAGTAATCGGACATGCGCGCCATCTTCGCCACATCATCCTTGCAGGAGGGGCGGCGCTGGCGCGTGTCGAAGTCCACGGTTTCGACGCCGCATCCGTCCGTGGCGCAGAACATGCTTTTGCCGTCGAGATGTATATCGTGGGAAAGGGATCGCGCGCCCATGCAATAATAGCGGGGAGCCGTCGCAAGGGAGGCGGCTGCCAGGTCGGGGGCGAGGCGGACGATTTGCTTCTCGAAGTCCACCTGCGCGCCGTGTTCGGCATAGATCTTCAGGCATTTTTCCGAGGGGCAATGCACGCCCGTTTCCGCGAGAATTTCGAGCGCGCCATCGGCAAGCTGGCGAATCTGTTTGTCGTCAATTACATGGAAATGACGATTGGGGCGGATGGGTTGCAGCGGAGGGGTTGCCGAAGACATAGTGTCTCGCTTATTTTACAGTAGAACAAGTCTTTAGACGACTTGCTCTACCTCAGGCGTAGAGCAACGCCAATTCTTTTTCCGCGGCGGCGAGGATTTTATCGAACTCGGCCTGCTGGGCGGGTTCAAGCGGTTCGGGCTGATGGTTGTCGAGAATCCAGCGAGCCTTCTCGCGGGCGACTTCGATGGGATCGCGGTATTTACTGCCGCTTTCGAGGGCGTGGGTGACGCCGCGCACGAGAGAGGTGCGCATGTGTTCGCGGGTATGTTTTTGTCCAAGGAAATGCCCGCCGGGACCGACATTCTTGATCGCTTCGAGCGCGAGGGAATGATCGTCCACTTCCATTTTTTGAAGGTAGGCGCGCGCGCGTTGATACAGATCGTCGTCGAGGATGATTTGTTCGGGAAAGAGGCGGGTGTAGGTGCGGGAGAGTCCCATCCCGGTGACGATTTCCGGGCTGGCGAGTCCGGCCAGGAACGGGTCGAGAGCCGTCTCCGCGGCTTGTTGCCAGGTTCCGGTAATTTTGGAATCCGTCCCGTAGCAGGCGCCGAGGGAGGGTAATCCCCAATGGTGAGCCATATCCACCACGCCGTAACGCCCGCGCGCGTCGCGTGGATAACTGACATAGCCGCCGGTGCGCATGTCCGCCCAGGCTTGCATGATGGAATGACCGACGGGACAGCCGGGGAATATCAGTTGCAGAAGAACCGTGGCGCTGATATTTTCCGCGTCCGCCATGGCGAGCGCGCCCGCGTGAGTGGCTGGAGCCGTTGTGCCAAGCGTCGGCATGGACAGAAAAAAGACCGGGATGCCCACTTCCGAAAAAGTCATGGCGGCTTCGAGGCCGGGCTTGTCCTGCATCAACGGCGAGACGGTGCAAATCAATGAAGAGAGCGGCGGGCGTCTGCGGAGGTTCTCCCGGCTCCCGGCAATGACCAGAGCCATCTCGACGGCGTACTTCGCCTCGGCTTCGCCCATGATGGTTTCGGATTGAAAATGTTTGACGGTGTTATTCCAGCCGGCTTCGAGTTCGTGCAAGGGAGAGGCGCGCCCGCAATCCTGCGCGCTGACCATGGGCCAGTAAAACCCGATGGACGGCAGATAGTCGGCGATGCGCGCCATCATGCCGACGTCGGCTTTGGTGGACGGGCGCGGTTCGCTTGCGCCGAGGTCCACGACCTCCACGCCGCAGCCGTCGGTGGTGAAGTAGGTTGTGTTCTCCTGAAGATGCAGGTCGTATTCGGGGACGCGAGCCGCCA